>Ga0082335_1000879_pt1 | contig 70021 bp, 40 predicted proteins | sample Subgrocontami58m_FD_72375 | JGI IMG/M metagenome (GOLD analysis project Ga0082335, IMG submission 72375) | Subsurface groundwater microbial communities from S. Glens Falls, New York, USA - GMW37 contaminated, 5.8 m (SPADES assembly) (version 2) ... | reverse complement strand
ATCGAGAATTACGGATAATTCTGCCTGGCATACCATGGTACGGTTTGTTTGCTCCAATTCATCTGTCGTCAACGATGGGCTATGTAGCTTTGGGCGTTGTGCTAGGGCTGTTTCAGAGTTTGGCGCTTAGATCGCACGTCCGAATTCGGCCTCGTTTCTGGATTTTTGCGACCACATTTGGCTGGTTCCTGGAAAGTCTCGCAGGGGGAGCAACTTTGCATTTGGGGTTCACTCTGTGCCAGTGGTGGCTTCTCAGAAAGTCCTCTCATTGGGCATGGGTATGGCCATTGTTCGGCGCCTTTGGAGCAACGTCCACCTATTACTTGCTTGGAGGGGTCATGAAACCCATCCTGGAAGCTGGCGGCGTGCTTAACATGTTGATCGCGTATGTTCCAATAGGTACCGCCTACGGCCTCATCACGGGCGGAGGTTTAGTACTTATCTTCCTTACACGTCATTTACCCGGTGAAGAGCACAGTCCGGTCCGGAGCCAACCCACGTCGTCAGACGTCACATAAGGGGGGCTTGTAGCAGGCGCTCCCCAAGGTGCTTCATTAGATGCCAACTCCTGCCACCAACGACTACCGCTTCGCGGGAGAGCAGCGCAACAGCGAGAGCGGCTACAGCTACCTGCGGGCCCGCTATCCTTCGGCAGGCTCAGGACAGGCTACGACCCATCCACAGGCCGCTTCCTGAGCAAAGATCCGGCCGGGGGCAAGCTCAGCAGCCGGTCACCCAGAACAAGTACGTGTACGCGAACAATAATCCAGTGAACGCGGGTGATCCCACCGGGCTGTACCCCGCTTTTCATAAGTGTTTGGGTGGGTGTAAAGCGAACGGTGCCCCGAATCCACTCCCGCTAGGCTCTTCAGGGAGCAGCGGGGGCGGTGGTGGTGGAGGCAGCAGCGCAGGCAGTGCGCCTGTTCCCTTTACACCGACTTCGGCCAGTGGTCCCATTCCGGGCGGCCAGCCAGCCTACAGCTATAGCTTTGCCATAGGAGGCATGTTCAGTCCCACGGACGTGATGTCGTATTACCAACAAAACTTCAGGGATGTCTTCCCGATGGGAACTTCCTGTGATGCAATTGTTGATAGTGGTCAAGAGTGTGACCTGTCCTTCCTTGGGGGAGGTCCATGGCCAGTACGGGTTGAGCGTTTTGGACTGACGGTTTTCTCCTTTCTAGCTCTACCACTTCATTTTGAGAGGGGCGCGAGGATTGCGTTCTCCACGTATCGGTCAAGCCAGATAACGTGGCTTAACGTTGAGGCGAGTGGGTCGGGGGATTGGCAGCGTGCAGTAGGAGCGTATGCTGCTTGGAGAGTCCTGGCTGACAACCTGCGGCAGGGACTCTATGGCCTTCCATGAGGAAGGCGGCGTAGATATGCTGTCGCAGTCGTGCAGGGTTGCTCGTGACAGGAAATCGTTGATGTGTAGACTGCTGGCTCTATGGCACGATGATGACTGCATCTAGCCTCGATATTGTTCGAGGATTTTCCAAGGGACTACTCATCTTCATGGGTGGCCTAGCTTTGGGTATAGCGTTGACCTTTGGCCTGAGCAAGCTTTCTGAATACATCTTGCCTCCCGAGGCGATAGAAGATGTATTTGGAGCAGTGTACAGCACGCTTCCGTGGGTACTCCCTGCTTTGCTGGCGGTCATCTTGATCGCGCGGTTCCACAAAAGTCGATGGCTCGGTGTCATCCTGGTTATCGGCTCTCTTGTAGGACAGAACTTAGTGCTGATACTATTCGCTATGACGTTCCAGGGCTTTTTTAAGGGACCACCAAATGCGGCACAGAGTCTATTCTTTGCGAGTCCCCAAGCAATGCCTGAGGATGAACGTCCACTTCGCTACAGCAAATTCGATGCTGATGAGCTTAACCGGAGGAAGACCGGCTGGAAATATCTCCAAATACAGTATGTGCCCGCGACAGTTCCGTCGACTGGGCCGTTGGTTGTATCTGTGAATCCAATCGATGATGATACCTGGGGAGCTGCCGCCCTTTCGCTAAGGGGCCACTGTAATCTACAACTTCTGTTGCACGATCCTCCCGGCACCAACTATGGGTACTTCCTCTACGGCCGGCTTCCACAAGGCTCGCCCTGTGTCGGTGCCGCTGCAACGAGGAAGACGGCGACATCAACCGACACAAGCGTGTGGCTTCCTAGGGGGTAGCATCGGGATGCGGACGGCCAACTAAAAAGTACGACGTGTTCGGGGCGGTGCGCAGTACGTCGGGAACCGCGTCCACCGACTTCCGGTACGCGGCGGAGCAATTTGATGATACGGTGGGACTCATCTACCTACGTGCCCGCTACTACGACCCATCCACGGGCCGCTTTCTGAGCAAGGACCCGGCGGGCGGCAAGCTCAGCAGCCCGGTCACCCAGAACAAGTATACATACGCGGGGAACAACCCGGTGAACGCGGGTGACCCAACCGGGATGGTGACGAATGCTGAGATGAATAGCTGGATGGCGAATGTGCCCGTGACGTACTGGACGCCTTCCGGTGGATATACGTCCAGTTTCAGCGCCTATTCGGCAGCATTCAGTGCGAGCCGGTCAGCGCCAACACCCGTGCCAATGCCAGGCGGTGGCGGAAGTTGTGGTCAACCCACGGGTGCGTCTCCGATTGTCAGTCGGCCTACCTCGACAAAAACCTCAACTTCATCGATATCCGGGCCCGACGGATTGCTCCAAGCCTTCATTTTTCCTGGGGATTGCGCAAAAATGGTGCTGGCGGCGGCGGCGTTAGGAGCACAGTCCGTGGGCTTTCTTAGCCTTATCCCGATTATCGGCAGTTCAGGAGTCGGACTTCCAGTAGCTTTTGCCGCGAGCGCCGAGTTGGTTACGGCGAGCGTCGCCTCAGGAATTGCAGCTTGGTTCGTGCTCAGCGCAGCGATCACCATATGCCAAGAATTACTAGGCGAAAAGAAATGAACAGCAAGATTGGCCTTTCGTTATGAGTGTAGACTGGTTTCCTCTGATCGGTGCCATGGCCGTATGGCTATTGATGCTTCCCTTAGGAATGAGCCGCCGTAGGATTCCACGCCGATTATACCTAGCGAGCATAATGTTAGTTGGGGCTGTTGGATTTGGTCTAATAGGGATCGCAACAGGAGCCCCGTTATTGCAGGTGCTGATTTTCAGCGCTTTCTTCGGCTTAGCAGTAGGACCGACAGTAAGCTGGATGCACCGGATTATAGAGTAAAAGATACCACAGAGTACTCTTTCAGGAATGGAAACGAACGACATGAAAAACTCTTGGAGGCACGTGCTCTTTGTGCATCTTGTATTAATGGCGCTGCCATTTATTTTACTGGTGACCGCGCCCGCGCCTACACAGTTGTTTTCTGCGAATACTAGAATCCCTGATGCAGCACGCTTCTTTGTTTATGCGTACTCAGTCTTGTTACTGCCATCCGTGATAATTCTCCGGAGACAAATAATCCAGCGAGTGTCGAATTTGAACCCAGAATTAGAGAATCGGCGTGTTGTTTTACTAGCCCTCGTAACTGCAGCTTTTTGCCTGGCACCTACTCCTTTCGGTCTCCTGCTTTATTATCTAGGGGGTTCTGCTGTAGACCTGTATGCCGGAACCGCATTCTCGCTGTTGATGTTTATCATTTACTTCCCACGGCCTGGTTCTTGGCCAATTGTTGTGAGCAAGACGTAATTACAGCGACTACAACGCCTGTGGCGAGATACGGAACACCCCGCCAACCATCACCAACGACTATCGCTTTGCCGGTGAGCAATACGATGACACCGTGGGACTCATCTACCTCCGTGCCCGCTACTACGATCCGGCCACGGGAAGGTTCCTGAGCAAGGACCCGGCGGGTGGCAAGCTGAGCAGCCCGGTGACCCAGAACAAATACGTGTATGCTGGGAACAACCCGGTGAATGGGGGAGACCCGACGGGCTTATCGACGGTCACCAATGCGATGATGGACAGTTGGATGGCGAATGTGCCCGTAACCTATTGGACGCCTTCCGGTGGATATACGTCCAGTTTCAGCGCCTATTCGGGGGCGTTCCAAGCGAGCAGGTCAGCGCCAACGCCAGTGTCAGGCGGCGGGGGTAGGGCAAGCGTGTCATCTGCTGCGGCACCGAGTATTGTCCCGGACCGAACTTTGATATTCTGTGAAGGCCGAAGGGAGTGGACTGTTAACGCCGATGATAGCCCTAACACAGGTTATCGTTCCTTCACAGCGAAAGTTAGGGCATACGCGCGTGCCGTGTGGGAAGCAGGTAGTCTATCAGTGTTCGCTTCCGCACTCTATGACAACGATCTGTTCGGATTTCAAGCATTCTACGATACAGCAATGTTTGACTTATCGCCTTTGGGGTCCGATAGTATCAGACCATCTAACGGCTACGGTGCCGGAGGAGGCGTCACATACGCAAGGGGACCAGACTCCCTGCCCCGCGAAATAGATATACTTACGCGGGTTAACTCAAAAAGTATTAAAATACACGGCCAGAATCCATTCAGCATCGGCCTCCATTGTCGGTAAACTGCTTAACCAAGGTGCATACGGTGCAGATTTTTCTAAGCGCGATCGCAGTGCTTTCCTTTTTGCTGTCATTATCGGCTTGTAATGGACTCGTACCCCCCCCGCCCCCAAAAGATGGCGACTATCATTGATGACAAAGGGCACCGAAGCGTCACTGTAGACGAGGCAATAAAAGCGGCTGGTTTCCATCCCGTATACCCATCATCTCTCTTGATAAATAAGAGCCTCGAACCCGAGATAACAGCCCGAAATTTTCAAGGTCAACCAGCATCATTGGAGTTGCACTACGAGGCCGAAAAGCTCGGAATTCTTATTCGTGAAACTTTGGACAGTCGTACCATCAAAGTTCCAACATATTCCACCGTCGAAATTGGAGGACAAACGGTCTTCTACGAATTGCGTCCATTTCCAGCACCAGCAAGTACAAATAGTGAATTTCTCGCATCTTGGAACCAAGAAAGTATTTCCTTTTGGATGCAGATAATTTGGCCTGGTCGACCTCCTGATGGCTCGCCCGAAGACAAATTAAGGCAGGACGCGGCGCTAGACATTGTGAGATCTATGATTCAAGCCGGCAATCAATCCTAATGTCACATTAGCGCGGTCTACAAGTATGACGTGTTCGGGTCGGTGCGCAGCACGTCGGGAACCGGGTCCACCGAGTTCCGGTACGCTGCGGAGCAATACGATGATACGGTGGGACTCATCTACCTCCGTGCCCGCTACTATGACCCATCCACGGGCCGGTTCCTGAGCAAAGACCCTGCGGGCGGCAAGCTCAGCAGCCCGGTCACCCAGAACAAGTATACATACGCGGGCAATAACCCGGTGAACGCAGGTGATCCGACCGGACTTTCGACGGTCACCTATGCGATGATGGATACATGGGTGAAAGGCGTTCCGCTAACGCGTGAGGGATGCGGGAGTGGAAGCTGGGTTTGGTGTGGCGGTCAGGGGGTATGACGCACAGCCCACGCGACCACTTCGGCTCGATTGCGGAGGTGCAGTTTCTGCATGATGTTCTTGAGGTGGTATTTCACCGTATCCTCTGCCAAAAAAAGAATACCGGCAATTTCCCTGTTGGTGTGTCCTTGCGCAACCTGCTCCAACACCTGCTGTTCCCTGGCGGTGAGCGGCTCAATGCCGTCGTCCCTGTTCTGGGCCTGTGAGCGCTGTCTGGCAAACTCGATCAGGAGACGTTTGGCGAGCCCCTGAGACATGGCGGGCTCTCCCTTGGCCAGGTTATTGAGGAGGCGTGCGAACTCGTCGCCGGGAATATTCTTGAGAATGTAGCCCTGCGCGCCGGACTTCACCGCCTCAAAGAGACTCTCCTCGTCATCGGACACGGTGAGAATGACCACATCTATCTCCGGCATCTCGGTCTTGATGAGGCGAGTCGCCTCAAGGCCGTTGAGATGAGGCATGTGGATGTCCATGATGATGAGGTCCGGATTCAAGGCGCGCGCTTTCTCCAACGCCTCCCGCCCGTTGCTGGCCTGGCCAACCACTTCCATCCCCCATGCGGTGAGGAGGCTGGCCACGCCATCCCGAAAGAGCGCGTGATCGTCGGCGAGCAGTATTCTACGGGCCATCACCCGTTCTCCCTGAGGCTGCGTGGGAGACGCACCGTGATGTGGGTGCCCCGTCCAACAACGCTGCTGACGGTAAAATTGCCGTCAAGCGACTCCACGCGTTCACGCATGGTCTGCAGCCCGAAATGCGGTCCCTGACCAAAGGCAGGACGGTCTGTGGAGAAGCCCTGGCCGTCATCCATCACCTCTAACGTGGTGCACCGCTCATCGACGCCAATCCTTACGACCGTGCGGCTGGCCCTGGCGTGTTTGCGCACGTTGCTCAACGCCTCCTGGATGACCCTGATGAGCTGCACCTCAGCTTCCGGGGAAAGCGCCAGGTCCGCGACATCACAGGTGAACTCAAGGTCAACCGGGACCCCCGTGAGGTCGCTGAAGCGGTCAAGGTACTGCTGGAGCACCACCGGTAGCCCTTGTGTTCCCTGGGTCATGGTGCGCAGTCCGAGGATGGCCTCCCGCACCTCGATGTAGACATCTTGGGCGGCGCGCTCAAGCTGCTGAAGCTCCTGCGCGGCCTGTTCGGCGCGTCCCAGGCTCAGGAGTCTGCGCGCCGCCCCCGCCTTCACGTTGACGTAGGCCAGTATCTGGGCGAGTCCGTCATGCATCTCGCGCGCGATACGCTGCCGCTCTTCTTCTATAGCCAAGTGCTGCACCTGCTCGTGAAGGCGGGCATTTTCGATAGCGACTGCCGCTACGGCGGCAAACAACTCAACAATAGCGCTGTCAGACTCACTGAACTCCGGCGCTCCCTGCTTATCTGTCAGGTAGAGGTTGCCGAGGAGCCGGCCTTTGAAATGGAGGGGGACGCCCAGAAAGCTGGTCATCCGCGGATGGCCCAGCGGGAATCCCACGGCAGAATGATGCAACGATATGTCCCTGACCAGTGTGGGGTTATCCAACTTGTGTAATTCCCCCAGGAGTCCCAGTCCTTTAGGAAGCTCGCCAATACGAACCCGTTCATCGTTGGTGAGACCAGAGGTAATAAAACGGGTAATGTTGCCGTCGTCGTCAAACACTCCCAGTGCGCCGTACCTTGCTTGGGACAGGCCTTTTGCCAGGTCCACGACCCTTTGCAAGACGGCGTCCAAAGAAAGATCCTCAACCAGAGCGAGACTCGCCTGATGGAGGCCGCGCAACTTAGCAGCTTGCAAGCGAGCGTTTTCCTCCAGTTGTGTCAACGTCGCATTCTGCGCAACGAGTCGTTGCTGTACCGTTTCGACATGGTCCAGGACCATGCGTGAAAACAAAAGGATTGTCACGGCAAAAAGAGCGAGCAGAGCTAATGAGAAGGGCCACGAGCGCAGAATCTGGAAGGGCAACGTGTAGCGGACAAACTCAATGAACCCCAGAAAAAAGAGGGGGGCAAGGACGGTAACCCACCGCAAACCTCTTAGACTCATAATGTGCTGCTTGGCTCGGATTGTGTCAACAGGGTCTGTCCTATAGGGCATCAACTCCAGAAAATGGACGCGCCCAACTATTCGTCATGACCTTGAATCATTCTAGCCTATGCGCTCATAAAAGTCGTTCCAGAAAGAGGTTACGCGCCGCATCCTGCGCTGTCGACCCCACAACTAAACAGAATCACCCCTTTAGGTGATCTGTTTCTACCACAACTAGGGGTTGTTGCCATAGCGCCAGGTTTTAGAATGTGATCAGTTTACAAATCGCAGGTAATCTCATGGCTCTTCCTGTTCTCAGTTTTGTGGGCGTATCCAACGCCGGTAAGACTACCCTGATTGAAAAGCTCATCGTGGAGCTTTGTTCCAGGGGTCTGCGAGTTGCCGTAGCCAAGCAAACACATCACGATGGGTTTGACCTCGACCGTCCTGGCAAGGATAGCTGGCGTTTTACAAAAGCCGGCGCAACAGCCGTCCTTCTCAATGCGCCCGCACAGGCCGCTTTGCTTGAGTCTGTCACAGAGCGCGTCCCTCTGAGGGAGCTGGTGCCCTTGGTTGAAGGAAGAGTCGATATCGTGTTGGCCGAGGGTTTTCGGGACGCCGCAGTCCCCAAAATCGAGGTTTTCCCCTCGGGAGCAGATAGCAGTATTGACACTTCCGATGACTCTCTCCTGGCAGTAGTTTCTGACGCCCCGTTGCCAGTTCATGTGCCCCGTTTCGGTCACGGTGAGGTCAGGCAACTCGCCGATTATTTCTTAAGCCATCTGGCTGTCAAGACTAGCAGGTCGATTGGCCCCGCTTCCGCGAAACGAGATGCCCTCTCCGCTCCTTTTGAAGAATCCTCCCAAACCACGTTATCACACCTGCGAGGTTGGCTTGAGAAAGCGGCGGCCAGCCATGGTCACCTCTGTGCAGGGCAAGTACTGGGGGTGCGCATGGCCTTGAAAGGCTGTGAAGTGCTTGGCATACCACTTCCGGACAGTCAAAAACGGCTGCTGCTCTTTGTGGAAATTGACCGCTGTGCTGCAGATGCCTTGGCTACCGTGACCGGCTGCACTCTGGGCAAACGCACGCTGAGGTTTCTGGACTATGGCAAGCTCGCTGCGACATTCCTAGATTTGCGGACTGGACGGGCTGTGCGCATCGCGGCCCGAGAGGACGCGCGTGAGCGAGCGCACTGTTACATTGACAGCGCTCTTGACCGACATGCCGCACAGCTCGAGGCCTACCAGGTAATGCCTGAAGAAGAACTCTTCGACATTCAGCACGTCAGGGTGCAGGTTCCGTCAGAGGACATGCCTGGACGACCTGGCCGGAGAGTAGTCTGCTCAGTGTGCGCCGAGGGGATCAACGATGGTCGACAGGTGGAGATGGATGGGCGAATCCTGTGCAAGACCTGTGCGACGGGAGAAAAGTATTACGCTCCCGTGATGCTGGCATTCTGAGCATTGATGAATTAGATGCTATGCCAGCGCTTCCGGCGCCAGACAGAGATTCTGTTAGCGGTATCATCCTTGTGGGAGGAAGAAGCAGACGTTTTGGCGTGGATAAGGCGACCTTTTCCGTAGGTAGCCGGACATTGCTTGAATCAACGGCCCTGCGACTGAGCAGCGTCGTCAGCGAGATCATTGTCGTAGGACTGCCCAACCAAGACTTGTCCCTTCCCGGTGATGCTCGCTTTGTTCCTGATACGCTGCCAGGAGAGGGGCCATTGCCGGCCCTCCTGACCGGCCTGGAGGCGTGCGCATTCCCGCGAGCGGTAGTGGTAAGTTGCGACCTGCCTTTCTTGAACCCTGGGGTGCTGCAGTTGCTCTTGAGGCTCTCGGCCCAGGCTGGTTGCGACGCCTGCGTGCCAGTGGTAGAGGGGAAGCCTCAGGTACTGCACGCCGTTTACGCACTGAGTATTATTCCAGCCTTACAATCGCTTGTCGAGGAGGGAGAGCGCAGGCTGTCCCGGTTGCTTGGGCGGGTGAAGGCGCACTATGTGGATGAGGAGTCCTTGCGCGTCAGCGAGGCCTCTTTGCTATCTTTCTTCAACCTCAATACCCCGGCGGACTATCTTAAGGCGAAGGATCTTCTGGATGCTGCGGAGAATGGTCAGCGTCCTATTCCTGGCTCGCGCGCTGTGTAACCCGTGGTTGTTCTTCAACTCAGAAGTCGCCGAGATGCCGGGTAAATGCGCTGCTCGGGACCTCTCTCACCTGGTTGAGGCAACTCCCAGCGCGTGTTCTGCCGTTGGCTCTTCAGCTTTTTCTGCGGTGGCCGCCAGCTTTCCTTGAAGCAGAGCGCCAGACGAACGCACGGTGATCAAGAAATAGCCCAGCAATGCCATGAGAGCGTATGGGGTATAGTCCAGCTTCAATCCTGCTGCGGCAATCAGAAGCAGTCCGATAGCAGTGCCCTGAGCTGAAGCGCCTCCTTGTGCAAGAGCAAGGACCGTGTACACAAAGAAACCCAGCGCCACGGCATAGAGGGGCGGCGGAAGCCACAGCGAGAAGCCTGTATTCCACATGACCAGCGTCGCCAGAGTCCAGGGCCGCGCCCACATGAAGGCAGCCCACAGTGCGGCGAGCAGCAGGGACAATGCGGCGGTCTTCACGTGCCGGCCAGGACGAAATACCAGGGGAACTGCCAGCCCTGCAACAACCGCAAGGGTCTCCACAAAGAAATACGCGGCGGCGGAATCCGGGAAACGAATGCCGAGTCCCGTTGCTCCTTTGGCCGCGTAGTAGCTGGTGAGGCCCAGGAAAATGAGCAGTAACAGAAATTGAAATGCCCGCTCCCGACGATTCCCAACGGAAAGTGCGAACAGCACAGTTATGCTGACACTGAGGGCGAGGGAGCCGACCAGCAAGCTGGTTGCGCTCATACCCAGTAAGCTGAACAGCATTAGCAGCATCGCGGCAAAGGCGCTGGTGATTACGGCAACGGCGCGGCGTGCAGCTCCTTTCCGCACAGACTGCGCAGACTCCCACAGTAAGATACCCATAACAGATATGATGATCAGGTTGAGGGCGCCCAGGCCCGTCGTTTGCAGCAACCGAAAAATATTGTCCCACGCTGGCTCATCGGGAAGCAGCGGGCCGATGCGCAGCAACACACGCATAGTCACAAACTCAACCAACACGGAAGCTACCAGGAGCCAGTGTAGAGCAGACGGATGAGGCGCTGATTCCATCGGTTGAGCGTGTGCGGGGCTCAATTCTCCGGCAATCAAGAGGGTTTTTCTCCGTTGACCAGGGCACAGACAAAATCGGAAAGCGCGGGGTAGAAGGGAAGCCTGCTCTTCTCCCGCACAAGGGCAGCAAACTGCTCGATCCACCCCACAACATGCTCCTGCAGAAACTTCTCTCTCGCCTTGCGGGTGGTACGAGCACGGGCGGTCCAGCCGCGCTCGATTGCATACACTTCCTTTGCGTGGAGCGCCGCCAAGAACTCCAATTCGAGAGTGATGTGATCAGGCCGTTCTTTGGCCCTGTCTGAAACCTGGAAGCCAAAGGCGGCATAGTAGCTCGCCACGTCAGATAGCTCATGACCCATGGAGAAACCCGACATCGGACGATAGCGTCCCTCATACGGCGGAGCCTGCACTTCACGGGCAAAGAGAAAGGTGAACTCTGCGGGCAGGGGGATATCAGCGTCATGCATCGACGCTTCCCTGGCGTTCCGCACAGCCTCCAAGGCTTGCTGCACATTGAGACGGAGCTCAGGCGCCAGCGCGGCCGCGGCAAGCTCGAGAGGTATCTTGCTATCTTTGCTCCAGAATAGCTTCGCCCCGTCCTCGTCCGGATATGTGTAAAGCCCTGCTGCCCAGTGGTAAAGCAATGCTCGCGCGAGGAGCTCCTGTACCTGCTGTGATTCAATCTTGGCAGCCATCATCGTTGTCGTCCTCATTGTCTCAAACATCCTCTATTGCGTCGGTTGCCCAGAGGGCAACTTCCCTGCCGCAAAGTCACGCAGATAGCCCAGAACAAAGCCAAAGGCGGTGAAAGCTGCTAGAAAACGCAAGTCCCCCCTGCAATGTTTTTCTTGCCAGCCATGCCTGTCATCTCTTACCACCCTCTGTCTGCGGGCAGAGGGTGAGCAACTGTCCGCTTGATTCCTTGATTATTGCTCGTGCCCTGTGCCTGTGGATACCCGCTCCATGCGATCAACCAGACGGAAAGCGCCGTAGCCGGCGGCAAGCAGGAGCGCAAGGCCGACAATAAATACCCAGGGCTCTGCGCCAAGCCCCGCGGCATTTTCCCCAGCCGGCTCAACGGTCACGTTAAGGAATGTGGATGTCTGCTTGCGGGCGCCTACCTCCTGGTTGGCGCCGTTCCAAACGGCAAACGCCAGCGGCATTTCCTTGCCTGGTGTGATGGACGCAGCATCGACATCCTCAACCTGCAACGCACGAACAAACATCACCCTCCAGACGCCTTGATCCCATGTTCCCACGCCATCCACCTGTTGCTTGACTTTGTGGGTGATGGTGCTGTAGCCTACCGCGTTTGTGTCCTCCACTGGCGAGGTTCGCTGCGGCTGGGACATTGGGTTGCCTGCTTGCCAGCCAATCATAAAAGGGCGCGCCGCTGGCGTATCAAAGTCTGCTGGGAATCGGAAGGGCGGCGTGGCTGTCAGGATATTCACTCCCGGATAGGCGTCTTTGTAAAAGTTCGGGTATGTGTCAACCACGTCCTGGTAACCTTTGACGATATCCTCTTGCCAATCGGCTTTCCAATGCCAGATATTCACCATCTGGCCGCGAACGCCCATGCAGATGGCAGGAATGTCCGTCCCAACGGGAAACTCGATGGCCGCCGCATCCCGAAACAAGTCTTGACGCGACGCGCTGACGTCCCTGGAGCTGTCCGCCCACTCAAGGAGAAAAGCCACCTTGGCGCCATCGTTGACCGAACGCACCGAGACCGAGGAAACCGTTGCGGCCAGCAGGGTTGGCTTGATTGCCATCTGCGGTGTCAGAGGAACCTCTGCTAAGGGGACATCCTTCCACGCCCCATCAGCGGGAGAGCTTGGGAGCTTGCTCCGATAAATCGACGTCAGTTGCGGCCCTTGCTGTGCCAGCACCACGCCTTGAGCGGCAAGACCAAAAGCGAATGTCACCAGCAGGGCAAGAGCGGCCTTGTTGATCAGTGGCACGTCTACCATAACCCCTCTCCCTTCGATTTCTTCGAGCGCTATTCATCCCAACCTAGGGTGTGTTGTGCCGGAAGACCAGACGGGATGCGTCATAATTCTGGCGAATTTGCACAGGCTCCTTCAATGGCACGCGGGCGATCTCATCCCCTTTTGCGTCATAGCCTATCGCCTCACCATTGACCACACGGAACTTCTCAACCCATCGTTCCGTCGCTCCCATGAGCATGAACACACCCAGGGTCTCCGGGTCGTCCTTTGCTTCTTTGTAGCGCTGAATGGCCTGCTCCACACCCAGACCAAACATCTGCACAAGATACGGTGTGGGTACGTGTATGGGCGGTACATAGTAGATGTTGTTCATCAGCCCAAACTGCGGATAGAGAGGCAGCGCAATCTTCCTGCCGTGCACCAGGAAATCCACGGGGCTTTCCAGGTCTGCCTCTTGAGGCGAGTGAATCCATCCATTGATCCGAATACGGCCGATGCACCCGGTGGTGCAGTAAGGTTGTAACCCCTGCTCCACACGCGGAAAACATGCGATGCATTTCTCTGAGACTCGGGTGACGATGTTATACATCATCTTTTTGAAGGGGCAGGAGCGCACGCACTCGCGATAGCCCCGACAGCGCTCCTGATCCACCAGGACAATGCCGTCTTCCGGCCGTTTGTAAATGGCGGTGCGCGGGCAGGACGCCAAACATGCGGGATAGCTGCAGTGATTGCAGACCCGTTGCAGGTAGAACGACCACACGGGATGCGGCAGCGCGAAATACGTTCCACTCTCGATGAGGCCGGCGGACTCATCTTCTCCGATATTCGGGTTGGCCCATTCCAGGGCGTCAGGTGTGTAGCCAACCACAGGGCGACCATCTGTGCCGGCCATGGCAGCCTCAATGAGGGTCTTGCCGGTGTATGTGTTCCCGTTCCAGGTCTGGGGACCAAGCAAGCTCAGGGCCTGCACGTCCCACTGCTGGGGATAACCCCCGTACGGTTTGGTCTCCACATTGTTCCAGAACATGTACTCCTGGCCGCGGCCGGACGTCCATGCGTTCTTGCACATCATGCTGCAGGTCTGACAGGCGATGCACTTGTTGATGTCGAAGACTGCGCCGAACTGCTTCTTGGGAGGCGCGGCCTCGTAGGGATAATCCATCTCCCTGTTGATCTGCCAGTTAAAGACTTTGGACATAAGTGACCTCACTTCTTTGCTTCGATGAATTCGCCTTTAAGGTACCGCTTCATTGCGTCATTTTCGTATGTCGGGCGATAGCCCCGTTGTGCCGGCCGCCACAGCCCCACCCCACCAAGCCCTCCCGGTTCCGCCCAGGTAATGCTCACAAATGACTCTTTTGGCGCGCCGTTTGCGCAGTACACGTCAGACTCGAAGCCGGAGCCGATCACCTGGCCCCAGTTATTCTTGCGGACCATGGAGTCCGTCAGGAGGGTCGGGCGAAGCCAGGCCCGTGTTGCGGACTGATGGCCCCCGTAGCGGAACATGGCCTGATAGTTCGAGCGAGGATTCTTGGCGAGGCCGTCCTTGCGGGACTCGTGGGCTTCCACCGTGCCGTGGCTGGCCTGGTACATGTTGTACCACATGCGAAGCACGCCCCTGGGGATACCGTTGTAATAGCGGGCGCGGCACATCAGCCTGCTCACTTTGTAGTCAGGGTCGTCGGCCTTCCAACCCCGGTACGGTCGGTCCTCCGGGTCGGCATCGATCCAGACATAATCCCCCTCCTCGATGCGCCTCTCCTTTGCATCCAGCGGATTTATGTCCACATACCCTTCTGAGACCCAGGGCTGTCGTTTCTCCTGGCGGTAGACGTCGGTGAATGGGCCAAACCATACAGCGGTAGTATCCGAGTCTACCGGCGTGGTATGTGCGCCGTGGCGGTACTTTGGCGTGATGAAAAGGTGGGTCAGACCGTCCTTTCGTCGGGGATGCTTGGTGTTCTTTAAATCTGCCCAGGTCATCATCACGTTTCGTACCTGGCGCACGTCTGTGCTCAGGTCATCCCGCTTCAGGCCGTAGAACTCCGGGCCGGCGGGCCGGAGCGCAGGGTGCGCTTTGGCCACGATCACGTTCGGCTCGTAGAAGGTCGCATCCACCGGCTCGCGATAGACCAGCAGGTTCTCTCCGTACTCAATGAACTCGTCCTCATCCCGGTAGAACTCCAGCCGGCCTGACCGGGTGTACCAGGGCTTGCTCTCCTGGGTCTGCTCCCATCCCACCACCTTGGGATAGGTCCGGGACATCACCAGACGGGGCAGTCCTTCCTTGGCTTTTGTCTCCAGGTCTGCAAAATCGTAGCCCTTCAGGGTATTGCTGGCGTTGATAATCCGCTGAAGGTAGGCGTCCACCTTACCGTCGTAGACGAAACGCCAGTAGTCCTCATAGCGCTTGTCGCCGGTGAGGCGCGCCAGGGCTTTTGCCACTCCTGCTGGAGCCTCTATATCCGAAACAGTGTCGAAAATGCGTGGCAGGGGTGTCCGTGGAAAGATGGAAAGGAAGGGATTGGTCACCGAGCCCGCCATGTCGGGGTGCTTGAACTCGCCCCAACTGTCCACGCCAAAGACCACATCGGCGTATTCACAGCTCATGGTCCACCACCATTCCTGCACCACGACAGTCTCGATCTTGGGCAGCGTGTTGTGAATCACGTCATAAGCGCCCTTGGCGTTCCCCAGGAGGGAGTTGGAGTTGGCGAACCACATGAGCTTTGTGGGGGTGGGCATATGCGTAGACCCGGTGAGAAGCTTGTTGCCCGCCCGGAGAGGCCTGTCCCCGTAGTTGTAGTAGTGGGCCGATTCTCCCTTGGCGAAGCTTCTGGTCTTGGCAGGCTGGGCGGGATCCAGGGTAACGTTGAAGGGATCTTCCTGGACGTATTGTGTGAGACCGTTGAACATGGCGGTCCGGTAGTTGCCCGCGTATGCTCCCACCGTGCCGCCCAAGTAGCCGATGTTCCTCGTGAGCGAGGCCAGCAGAAAGATTGCCCGGTCTTTGAGGTCTGCATTGAAGAAGTGGTTGGGGCCAATACCGGTGGTCAGCAGGGTGGAGCTCTTGTTCGCGGCTATCTGGCGGGCCAGAGAACGGACCGCCTCTTCCGGCGCCCAGGTGATCTCGGAGACCGTCTTGGGGTCAAAGTTCTCCAGGTATTCCCGGAGCAGGCCAAACTGTGGCCGGACTTGCACGGACTTTCCGTCCACGGTGGTGACGCTGAAGCTCCCCTCCATGGCAGGATTGATCCCTGTCCTCTTGAAGAAGTCTCCCACCTGGTCGCGGGTCACAACCCTGGGGCGGTTCTGCGCCGTATCCCACACTACGAAATCGCCCCACTGGTTCCGCAGCGCCTCCGGAATCTCCTGCCAGCCCTGGGCGATGTTCGGGCTAGCGGTCTCATTGGACTTCATGACCCGCACGTAGTTGGAGAGCTCCGCAGGCTTGTAGTCCGGCGTGATGTCCCGCGCGTTCAGCAGCTTCAGGTTGTCCATGCGGACCAGGAGCGGCAGGTCAGTGAAGCTCTTGACAAAGTCGTCGTCGTACAGCTTTTCGTCGATGATGACCTTGGCGGCTCCCATGGCCAGAGCGGCGTCCGTGCCGGGGCGGATAATGATAACCTCATCCGCCTTGTTTGCGGTGGCCTGATAATCGGTGGAGATGACGATGATCTTGCTCCCATGCAGACGGGCCTCGCTGAGCCAGTGACCGTCCGGCATTTTGGTGGCGATCCAGTTCATCCCCCAGAGGGTGATGAGCTTGGCGTTCTCCGCCGTAAACAGCTCGAACTCCACGGTCTGCTGGCCGGTCACCATCGGGTGTCCGGGCGGCAGGTCTGTATGCCAGGTGTAGCTGTCCCAGACCCGCGCGCCTGCCGCGCTGTCGGGGCCGTAGTTGTTGAGCTGCGCATCCAGCAGGGCCAGCATATTAGAGAAGCGATAGAGGCTCATGATGCGCGTTGCCCCCAGGAACGGCATACCAGCCCGGAACTTGAGCACCTGAGTGCCGTGACCAGCCTGCTTTTCGATCATCGCTGGGTCATAACCCTGCTTCGTCAGAAGATCCTGACCCTTGGACCCGTTATAGGTGGTAGCGATATCTACGACAGACGACCCCACCAATTCGTAGGCCTGATCCCACGGCAGCTTGACCCATTCATCCTTGCCCCGGTTGAAGTACTGAGGAAGAGGAAGGCCTGTATCCGGATTGCGCGGCCGGCCGGCAGTCACCCAGTCCAGGTACCCCTTTCGGACCATGGCCCCCTTCACTCGCCGGTCGCCGTAGAAGCGGCGGACCAGCCCCACACCTTTCTGGCACGCTCTGGGGTCCCACCGGTGAGAGGCAGTGTTGCCATAGAGGTCCGTAGCCTCTCCATAACGGTATGACGGCTCGATTCTGGTGACCACGCCGTTCTTCACACGGGCCAAGAGCAGGCAGTTGTGGGTGTCGTTGGGGGCGCAGAGGAAGGAGAAGGTTGAATCAAACTTGTACAGGTCTCGGTAGACCTTTTCCCAGTCCCGGCTGGGGTAAAACGCAAGTGGATTCGGAATTTCCGGAATGGGATCAAGGAAGGCAAGATCGTGCAATAAGAGCTCGGCGGTGATGCCCGCCAGAGTTGCAGCGCCTACTTTGAGGAATTGCCGACGTGACACTCCAGACATAGTTACGTGCTCCCCTCTTGGTTTGCCCAATGCTGCTTTCATTGTATGGATCGTCGACCACGCCGTCCCTACTCGAAAAGGTAGTTTTCCCTCTGCTAGCGTGAACAACGCATGCTTTGGTTGAGCGACATGGGTTGGGTTACAGGCCGTCTTCTTTGGTATCGAGGTCTATTATTGAGCTAGTACTTAGTCCGATTAGTAACAACTTATTTGAGCACAATCTGTTCTTGCCCAGAAAGGCGGCGGACCTGTCATTGCGAGGCCCGATACTTCGGCAAGTCGTTCGACCCCCTGCGGGATCTTCGATCTGAGAGTCTCAGGTCGTTCAGACTCTGAAGAGTCCTCAGACTCGATGAGCTCGATGAACTCGATGAGCTCAGTACAGGCTCCGGAGGGCCGACGACAGTGTCGCCTCTGGGCCACAGCGAGTCGGTCGACAGAGTCGCCTCAGGCGACCTTCGGAGACTGGCGAGTGGCAATCTGGCGGGGGGCTAGCAGCGCGCCGCGGGCCGCAGGCCCTGGTGTCGCTCCGGCAAGGTGGGGCCTTCCACCCCCAGATTGCCACGCTTGTCCTGAGCCTCGTCGAAGGGTCGGCTTCACCTCCTAGCAATGACATCGGTAATTACCGGACTAAGTAACTATCTCAAAACGGGTGTAAGACGGTGGTAATTCGTATGATTTCCCCCTCTCCTCAATCCTCTGGTACGCATCTCGTTCAGACTCTGAAGAGTCCTCAGACTCGATGAGCTCACCACCTTCGGTCCCACCAGGGGAGAGGAAGCTCCTTCGTCCCCTCTCCCTTGAGGGAGAGGGCTAGGTCTCCGAAAGCGACTCGCCGAGGAGAGGGTGGCAAGCGTCCTCGAACGAACCCGTGCCCGCTGCGCTTTTTTGAGATAGTTTCTAAGTGCTGGGTTCTTGCGGATCACAGGCACTGCAGCATACCTGCGCTTTCGGCCAGACGCGTGCGCTGAATGAGAGCCTGCCGGTATAGTGAGGAAATGTTATAGTTGGCATGTCCAAATCTGTTGCGCTGCAAGGCCAAACGCCCGTTGCTCAATCCATGATTCAATGTGACGTGGTCATCATCGGCGGTGGCGCCGCCGGTTTGATGTGCGCCATCGAGGCCGGCAGGCGCGGACGGCGCGTGCTGGTCATTGAGCGCGGCGATCGCGTGGGCAAGAAAATCCTGGTTTCCGGCGGCGGACGCTGCAATTTCACCAACGTACATGCAACCGCAGACAGCTTTCTTTCCGCCAATCCGCATTTCTGCAGGTCCGCGCTGGCCCGCTACACCCCAGGGGATTTCATTGCCCTGGTGGAGCGTCACGGCATCGCCTATCACGAGAAGGAGTTGGGGCAGTTGTTCTGCGACCAGTCCGCAAGGTTGATTGTAAACATGCTGATGGACGAATGCCGGCAGGCAGACGTGAGAATCGAGGTTGGCTGCATAGTGACCGCAGTGGAGAGGACCGTCGATGGCTTCGCGCTGGAGACAAGCCTGGGGACAGTCCGAGCGGCGGCGCTGGTGGTGGCGACCGGCGGCTTGTCCATCCCCAAGATGGGCGCCACGGGCTTCGGCTATGAGATCGCCAAGCGGTTTGGGCACCGCGTCCGGGAAACGCGCCCGGCGCTGGCGCCGCTGACCCTGAGTGGCAATGCTCTGGCGCAGTATCGGGATTTGAGCGGGATCGGGTTGCCTGTCGAGGCGAGTTGCAACGGTCAGCGTTTTGCCGGCGGCATGCTGTTCACCCATCGCGGGCTCAGCGGCCCCGCCATCCTGCAGATATCTTCCTACTGGCGACCCGGTCATGGCGTGCTGGTCAACCTCTTGCCGGGTATGGATGTGTCAGGATGGCTCTTGGACCGGCAGCGCAGCCATCCTGCCGTCGAGCTCAGGACGGCGCTCTCTGAATTGTTGCCCAGGCGGCTGGCTCAGCTCCTTTGCGATCTTACGTTTGCGAGCCGCCCGCTGCGCCAATATCGGGAGACGGAGCTGCGAGCGATGGCCGAGCGACTCCAGCGCTGGGAGTTTCACCCCACCGGCACGGAAGGCTACCACACCGCCGAGATCACGCTGGGGGGTGTGAGCACCGATGAGCTTTCATCAACCACGATGGCCTCGAAAAAAGCGCCGGGCCTGTATTTCATCGGTGAGGTGGTTGATGTGACCGGCCACCTGGGCGGGTTCAACTTTCAGTGGGCCTGGGCGTCCGGTCATGCCGCCGGTCAGGCGGTCTGAGCAGAGAGCGCACCGCAGTATCGTTGCGACCCTGCCTGTGGTGGACAGACGCAGCGAGGCCATCTTGCTGGCCCGGGGCATCAAGGAGTTCCATCTCTTCAGAAGAGTTACAGTAGAGTTACATTTTCACTGAATACTTATGGGATGTTATTAACATGGAATAATTAAATGGATAAACAAACGCTTGACATGGCAACAGTTAAGCATAGAATGAAGCCGAAACGTTCACGCCCCAAATTGGCGCTATGGAGGGGCACGAAATAGTGTGGGTAACGCGTCCCGCGCGAGAAAAAAACACCAAGCACCGTGTTTTCTGGGAAAGGGGAAGGGTCATGCAGATCGAGAGATGGCTGTCCAGCATCACTTTTGGAAAGGGAACAACCCGCAAGCGCTGGTTGCCACGCGCTGTGGCGTTGCTGGGGGTGGCCGCCTTGCTGGCGCCGCTGGCTCAACCGCTCTTGCCAACCGCAAACAGCACTCCGCGAGCAGAGGCAGCGGATCTGGGCTGGACTGACGTCCGCCCTCCGCTCTCGGACATCAGTGACACTGCGACCGCCCCGTACGCGACGCTGCCCCCCTTTGGGGACGTCGCGCACCCCATGGCGGTGACCCCTGACGGCAACATTTTCGTCGCGGGCGGCCTGCCGGACCCCAACCGGATTTACAAGTCCGTGGATGGCGGCCTCTCCTGGAGAAGCAGTTCTGCTCCCTGTTCCCCGGTCATTAGTGTGCGCCAGTCTCCCGGCTACTCCGACCCTATCAACTCTGATAACACCATCCTCATTCTGTGCGCCACCAGCATAGGCATCTCCCGCAATGGCGGCGTGAGCTGGAGCGGCGGGCCAACCACAGCGGCCAGCGCGCAGGGAGAGAAAAACGTCTCCTTCGCTATCAGCCCGGACTTCCGCGGGGACAAGGGCGGCACCGTGCTGATAGGCACCACCGGCAACTCCGAGGTCCACTCCAAATACCTGACCTGGGATGGCGCAAAGAGCGCCTTCGGACCGGTCACAGACATGCCCGAAGGCGCGGGCGCCGCCGGGCCGGTCATGGACATGCCCGAAGACATGGGTGCCGCCGCGGGCTCGGCCCTGGCGGTGGCTTTCCCGCCGGGCTTCATCGGCGCCATCCTGCCGGAGGGCTCGGGCGCCGGCGCGCAGGGGGCCGCGTGGTCCAAACCCCGCAACATCTCCAACAACTCCTCCAGCTCCTTTGAGCCCGACGTTGCGGTGGGACCCGACGGCACCGCTCACGTCGTCTGGCAGGAATGTTGCCCCAACAGCTACGAGATCTTCTACGCTACCAGGTCCCCAGGAGGAGCCTGGTCAACCCCCGTCAACATCTCCCAGAGCGGCACCTCCGACAATTCGCCCGCCATCGCCGTAGACCCCAGCGGGGGCGTCCACGTGGTGTGGGAGCAGTGCTGCGACTATCTTTACGGTCTGTTCTACGTCACCAAACCCGCGGGAGGGCAGTGGTCCTCTCGGGTCAAACTCCCCAGCTATTACCGGGCCTATGATCCGGACATCGCCGTGGACGGCAGCGGGGCGCTCCACGTGGTATGGCGGGATGATGGCTACTGTAATTACGCTACCGTTTACGCCAGCAAAGCCCCCGGTGGGGCCTGGAGCGGCCTTACTCCCCTCAGCTCATGCACTAACACAGCAAACCCGACCATAGCAGCGGAGAAAGGTGGGACGGTCCACGTGGCCTGGCAGGATTCCTCCCCAGGCAACTGGGAGATCTACCACACCACCAAACCCAGCGGCGGGAGCTTCGGCGCCCCAGCCAACGTCTCCAACAACAACGGCACTTCTTTGAGCCCCTCTATTGCGGTAGGTGGGGGAGATATGCATCTGGTATGGACCGACTATACCTCCAGTGGCAACGGTGAAATCCTCTACTCCATGCACAGCGGCAGTGGAGGCTTCACATCACCCCGGAACATCTCTGCCACCACGGGCTCTTCTCAAAGCCCGTCCCTCGCCGTGGACGGCGAGGGGGCGCCCCACGTGCTGTGGATGGACTGCTGCCACACCGGGGGCGACTGGGACGTCCTGTACACGGTCCGGTCGACTCTGGGGATTTGGTCGGCCCCCGAAAACATCTCCGAGACCTCCAGCTACTCCGAGTCCCCCTCTGTGGCCGTGGGCGGAGGAGTGGTGCACGGGGTCTGGCGAGACGACACCCCAGGAAACCCGGAGATCTTCCACGCCAGCGCCGCAGTTGGGGTTCCTTCCATCCTGCTGGAGCCGCCGACCGGGAAGTCCGGAGACACGGTCACCGTCAAGGGGCGTAAATTCAGGGCCAGCGCCGAGGCCGCCGTCAGCTTTGCCGGGGCAGCAGTAGGCACCGCCTCCGTGGCGGTCAGTCCCACCAGCCTGGTGAAAATCTCTGGCGACGCCCAGAGCGGCACCGTGGCCACGGCCCTGGTCAACCCCTTCGTGGTGGAGCTGCGGGACAACCTGGGCGCGCCGGTGGCTGGGGCCACGGTGGCCTTCACCATCGAGAGTACCCCCGCGGGCGCCACCATGCAGGATATTGACCAGGCCACCGCCGGGGCCCAGGGGAGCCTGCTGGTCCCCACCAGCAGCACCGACCCGAAGGGCCGGGCCGAGGCCAAGCTCACCCTGGGGGAGGTGGCCGGGAGCTACACCGTGCGGGCCTCCTCCGGCGGCGTGCCCGACGCGAACTTCACCGCCACCGCCAACCCGGGGGCGGCCACCACGCTTGCTTCGGTGAGCGGCGTGGCCCAGAACTACCAGACCGCCAAGGTGGGCACCAAGCTTCCTGCGCCCTTCACCGCGACCTTGCAGGATCTCTATGGGAACGCGGTCCCCGGGAAGGCCGTCACCTTCACCATCTTCAGCTTCCCTGGCTCAGATACCGCCGACACCGCGGACGACGCCAAAGGGCAGGATATTGACAAGGACACCGCCGGGGCCCAGAGCACCCTGGCCGTCACCACCGACAAGGACGGCAACGCCGACGCCACCCTGACCCTGGGGGACACCCTGGGGCAATACCTGGTGGTGGCCGCCATTGATCTGGGCGGCGCCGCCGGCACCGGTGACCCCGGGGAAAGCGTCACCTTCTTCGCCCGGGCCACCTCGCTCCAGCCCACCCAGGTGGTGAAGACTGCTTCGGGCGACAACCAGAGCGGGGTCGTCCTCACCACCCTCGCCAACCCCCTGTTGGTGACAGTGAAGGACGCGACGGGCTTGCCGGTGAATGGGGCGCTGGTGCGTTTCCGGATCAGCTCTATCCCCCCGGGGGCCACCGGCCAGTTCATCGTCGCCGGCATAACCCAGGCTTTCAACGCCATCTCCGGCGCCGACGGCACGGCCTCTGTGGTCCTGGGCGTGGGGAACAAGACGGGGACGTACCTGGTGAGCGTCAGAGTGGGGGTGGGCCTGGGGGCCACCTTCACCGCCACGGCCACCGCCGGCGCCGCGGCCAGCCTGGTGAAGTCCCTGGGGGACAGCCAGACGGGGCTGCTGACGGCGCCCCTGCCCCTGCCTCTGGTGGCCGCGGTGCGGGACGCCCAGGGTAACGGCGTGCCCAGCGCCTCGGTGACCTTCACCATCGCCACCAAACCCACGGGGGCCGCGGGCCATCAGCTCCTGGCGTCCGGGGTTGCCGCAGGCGCCCAGACGGCGACCATCACCACCAACGCCAACGGCGAGGCCTTCGTGACCCTGTTCCTGGGGAACCTGAAGGGCGACTACACCGTGGACGCCACCTCGGGGACCCTGACCAAAGTCACCTTTACCGCCAGCGCGACGGACAAGATCACCCTTCCCACGCCCCCTTCGGCGCCGGCGCCGCTGCCGCCGCCCGGTGGCAGCTTCACCGCCACATTCACCGTTCCGGCAGCCGGCAACGGCACCCACGTTGTGGAGGCGGTAGGCAAGAAGACCGCCGGCGGCGCGGTCAGCGGCGACAAGGCCGCAGCACTCTTCAGCATTGGCAACCTCATCCGGATTTACTGGCAGGCGGGTAAGCGCATCGAGGAGCAGGGCACGCCTTTGACGGGCGCCTGGCCTGCGGCGGGCGCAGCGGGCACCCTCCTGGTGGCCTCCACTCCGGACATTGCCCTGGGTCCCTTGCCGGATGACGGGGCGCGGATACGGCTTCCCAGCGGAGCCACCACCCTGGACAACTACTGGCTGGCCCTGAACCTCCATGCCCCCAAAGCGCCGGCGGACGTCTACCGGCGGGTGGGCGGCGCGACCCCCGCCTTCGTGGACACCAACGTGGGCGGAGCCAACACCTCCACCCGGGTGACCGGCATTGTTGTCACAGGGGACTTTGCCACCGGCACGGTCTTCGCGGGCGTTGCCGAGCCGGAGCCGCGGGTCTATAAGAGCACCGACGGCACTCAGACCTGGGCCGGCTTCACGGCCCTGCATCAGGGGCGGGGCGCCATAGGGCCGGGCGGTGTCGGACTCGCATTACGTCAGAAGTCCGGGACCGACTTCGACCTGTATGCCACCACCGCCGGAAGCAAGGGAGGCGTCCACAAGTCCTCGGACAAGGGCGTAACCTATAGCGACACCGGCCTCACCAACGGGACCTACAACAGAATCAACTCGCTGCAATCCTTCTTGGATGGCACGACCTTTGCCGTGGCTCAGAACACCCAGGGCTTATCCACAGACACGGCGGTCTTCCGCACCACCAACTTTGGCCCGTCGGCCCAGTGGATGCGCGTGGATCGCAGAGACAATGTCGGCAGCGTGCTCCCGGCCGTCTCCAGCTCGACGTCCGCATTCCCGGCCAGCGCGGTGGTCTACGCGCGCCGTTCTGGGGTGGGCAGCCAGCAGGTGCTGAAGTCGATTGACGGCGGCCTTACCTTCGCGCCAACGGCCACGGACCCGGGCGTCGTTCCCATCCGCACCGTCTTCGTATTTACCAACGGGACGATGGTGCTCGCGGGGAGCGAGACAGGGAAAGTCTGGCGGACCACGGACGGCGCAGCCACGTGGGCGGCCTCCACCGCCGACCTCGGCGGCCCCGTGTTGACCCTTGATCCGTCCGACGACTTTGCGCTGGGCGCGACCCCAGCGGGCGCCCTCTTTGCGAGCGCGCCGGTTGCCGGCTCCATGGAAGTCCAAATCTCCACCGACGGCGCTAACACCTTCAGCAAGGTGGGCAGCAGCGCGAAGGCCTGGGGAGTGGGCGGCAGCAGTCTGAGCCTGGCCGACGTTGGCAGCTCCGCCACTGGGTACACCCTGTGGGCCAAGCCCTTCGGCGCGACGGACAACGACATCTTCCGGGCGGTGGTAGACCCGACGAAGCCGGACCTCGCCACCTGGGCGCCCTTCGGCACGCCCAACCAGATCGTAGGCGCGGGCTTCGGGAGCATGCGTATCTCCGGTGTCCTGGCCTCTGGCATTGGGGAGGGCATTGTGATGCACCTCATGGGACGGCCCATGGGCGGCGGGCCCATCAACACCGTGTGGCGGACTTACTTCCCCAAGACCGTGACACAAGCCACGTGGAGCAGGCAGATGCTGCCCGGAGTGCCCGTGGACAGCATTGCGCTGCCCTCCAGCGTCTCTGGGGACATGAGCCTGGACTCCCTCCCCGCCTCTTCCACCCTGGGGCGCATGATGGTGGTACGAAACCTCCAGGTGCCCACACGCATCTTCGAGTGGAAGGACACGGTTGACTTCCTGAATGCGCCGACGGTCACAGCGCCGGTGACCGGAACCGTGTTTGAACAGGGACAGAACATCGACCTCAGGTGGAACCGGGAATCCCTGGCGGTCACCTACCAGTTTGAGGTCGCGAAAGACGCTAACTTCGACGCGAGAGTCCAGACCAGCAGCGGCAACACGTCCTGCCCGGACTTTAGCTCCAGCAATGGCGGTTTCTTCAGCACATTCGATCCCCTGGCGCCGGGCACCGACGGCACGACGCTGACCATTCCTGGTTGGTCCCTGCAGGCGGGAGTGCAGTACTTCTGGCACGTGCGGGTGTGCGGCGTCGATACCGGCAAGGGCGACAAGTTCGCCCGCTACTACCCCGGCCCCTGGTCGGCCAACCAAACATTCACCGTGGCCCTGGGGCCAGCGCTCACCCTGACTCCCAACAGCGGCCCCGTTGGGACCACCGTGAGCTACACCGCGGAGCGGATGGGTCCGGGAGATGTGGTGCAGATCACCTGGGATAACCCTTTCAAGCAGGTGGACGCGGTGAGCGCTGGGCAGGACGGCAAGGTGACCGGCAGCTTTGCGGTGCCCACTGGGTCGCCTCTAGGCCCCCATGTGGTGCGGGCTAATGGCGCCATCAGCTTTAAGAGCACTGCCGCGGTGTTCACCGTCGTCAGCGCCACTCCTGCGGGCGCGCCTACCTTCACGGGCAAGGTGGCCCTGCAGGCGCTCGGCAACCCCGGCGACGCGCGCTGGCTTGACTACCGGCTCTTTGTCACCCTGTTCCCGGCCGGCAGCGCCACGTCTATCGCCAAGCTAGCGGTGGGCACTGACGCGAATGGCGGGTTCTCGGCGTTTCTCACTGACCTGCCGGCAGGCAACTACGACATCCAGGTGAAGGGCTTCCATACCCTGAGCAACAAGAAGGCCAGCGTGGCCTTGCCCCAGGCCTCAGGCGCCGCCGCCGTCGACTTCGGCGCGCTAAAGACGGGGGACCTATCGTCCAACGAGACCATCGCCGGCGACGACTACTCTATCCTGGTGACTAATTTTGGCCAGAACGGGCCCGCCGTCGTGGCCAGCGCCAACGCGCGGCTCCTGAGTGAGGCGGCTTCCGTCACCATGAACCTGGCCGCTGACTTCGAGCGGGCAGAACAGGACCAAATCTTCACCGTGGAGGTCCGGGCGCAAGCAGGGAACCAGCAAGTGGACGCTGTGGATGTCTTCCTGGACTTCAACGCCAGCATCCTCCAGCTTGTGGACGAGGAGGGCAATCCCACAGGGCGCGTGGCCCCAGGGCCGGGGCTGTCCGTGGTGCTCCAGAATCAGGTGGATAACGAAGCCGGGCGCATTGCCTTCAGCGCGGGGCGTGATCCGCAGGCCGAAGGCCCCGAGGGCGACCTGCTGATTGCCATCCTGCGCTTCAAAGCGGTGGTGCCCATCTCCGGCGCCGCCCTGCCTATGGCCTTCAGCAATGAGCTGCCCAGGCTCAGCGGAGCCTACTTTAACGGCGAGCAACTGGTGAGGCAGTAGAGAACCCTCCAGGCCTTCATCACTTGGACGGGACAAGCACCAGTTCTCTCTCGCCGCGCCTAGGCAAGGCGAGAGAGAACTGAAGCGGGATCTGATCGGAGCATTGTTCTGAGCTCCTCGCAGCAGCAGCTTGCGAAGACCCAGACGCGATCAGGAAGAGGAGCGATGATGGAGGGCAGGATACTGGGGTTTGCCGGCATAGTGACGCTGATGGGACTTTCGGCGCTTCCGGCCTTATCGCCAGCCCAAGGAGGGATGCTGCTTAACGGAGCATACGGGATAGCCCAAGCGAAAACAGTAACTATGGCTCTTGACCCAGCCAGCAAAACCGCGGCCGTTGGTGAGGTATTCACAGTGAACATCGGAGTCGATGCAGGGGCGCAAACGATTGATGTTGTGGAGGCATTCCTGGACTTCAATCCTGGGGTCCTACGGGTCGTGGACGTAAACGGGACTGAAACGAACTCAGTGGTCGCGGGAAACGCTCTGTCCGTCGGGCTGCGGAACACCGTGGACAACACCCTGGGGCAAATCGGCTACGGCGCAGGCCGGCCCCCGGGCAGTCAGGCGCCTACTGGAAGCTTTGTTCTGGCGACCCTTCGCTTCAAGGCCGTGACAGGGGGGTCCAGCAGCATAACCTTTGCCTCTCAGCAGCCCCGGAATACCGACGCCTTCTCGGAAGGTGTCTCCGTGCTGGCGGGCGTAACCGGCGGGTCGGTGACCGCCATGGCGGGGCCCGCTGCCACGTCCACGGCTACCCCTCCGTCTTCTAGCGGTGGTGGAGGCGGCGGTGGGGGTGGGGGAGTTACCCCAACACCCACATCCACTCAGACGGCGACTCCCACTACCACGGCTACGGCTACGCCCACGCCCCAGGTCGCGGTTACGGCTCCGGGTATCCTGGGCCCGGCGGAAGGCGCTGTGGCCGTTGACCTGGCCCCAGCCCTCTCATGGGTGAACCCGCCGGGGACTACCCAGTATCAAATCCAGGTGCTGCCGGCAGCTAATGCCTTCACCGGCCAGCCCGACGGGCCTGGTATGGACATCATCATCGCTGACCAGGCCCTGGTGCAACAGGCCAGCTACCAGGTGCGCGCCCCGCTGCTGGGAGAGGGAAACTACGTCATGCTCCCCGGGATGACCTACACATGGCGGGTGCGCACTGCCACGGCGCAAGAGGCTCTGAGCGTGACGGACTCCCGCTGGGGGCCCTGGTCCTCCCGCACCTTCCGGTCACCTCTGCCCTCCAGCACGACGATATCCGCGGTCGCGCCGGCGGATGAGAGCACTGTAGAGAGCCTGACGCCCTCTCTGCAATGGTCGAACAGCGACAAGCGGGTGTTCTACTATGAAATCCAGCTCAGCAAGGACCGGAGCTTCAACACGGACCCGGGGAGCGCCACGGCGGCCGTCTTTTGGGAGGTGCGCCACGGCGGCGAGAGCGATCCGCTGGACAGCTACACTGTGAGGCCTCAGTTCGCGCTGGAGGCGGCGACCACGTATTTTTGGCGGGTACGGCCCAGGGTCCAGGGGGACGCGCCCCAGGAAGGTGTGGCCTGGTCGCAAACCCTATCTTTCCGCACACCGTAACCTTAGTCCTAACAGCTTCCAGTTGGGGGAGAGCGTAGAAGTATCGATGGGTATAGAGCGCCGACAGCTTGTTAATCAGATGAAAAAAAGCCTGCCTACCGGACAGGCAGGGCTGGGCCACCAGCGAAACGCAGCCCGCGGTCGCCTGGGGCGACTGTTTGGTTCCCTGCTGGCCCTCGTTGCAGTTCTCTGCTCCCAGGCCACAGTATTGGCCCTTTCCGATACGGCCCCTCTCACCGCCGTCACATCGCTCTTTGCACCCCGTACGGCAGAGGCCCAGGTCGACCACCGCCTCATTGCCGCCACGCCTAGCCCTACGCCCACGCCTACACCCCCAGCGGACCGTATCCGCAGCGATTCCCCCGACCAATTTCTGCGCGCGGCGCCGCCCGCATCCACGGAAATCCTGGTAAAGTTTACGACCGCCGCAACCCAGCAGGCCATCGATGTCCTGAACCTGGCGACCGGGGCAACGGTCCTGTCGAAAAACACCGCCACCGGTGTCTATACCCTCGGTGTGCCATCGGGCACGACCCAGGACGCGCTGGTGGCCCGCTACAGCTCGGACGCCACCGTCGAGTGGGCCGAGGCCAATGGATGGGCCTCCATCATGGCGCCCACCGGGGCTGCCCTCGCCCCTAACGACAGCCTCTACTCGGCCAACCAGAAATGGTACTACGACCTGATGCAGGCCGAAGCCGGCTGGGGCATCTCCACGGGCAGCAGCGCGGTGGTCATCGCCATCGTGGACAGCGGGGTCATGTGCGCCCATCCGGACCTCTCCGGCAAGATGTGGCAGAACCCGGGAGAGATCGCGGGCAACGGCATCGACGACGATGGCAACGGAAAGATCGACGATGTGTTTGGCTGGGACTTCGTGGGATCCGAGACAGGCGTCTTTACCGCTGCGGATCAGGCGGGAGACTCCAACCCCTGCGTCCAGGCGGGAGATTCCTCCATTGGCAACGGTCTCGACGACGACGGCGATGGCTTCGCGGATGCGGGCGTGGCCCATGGGACGGACGTGGCCGGCATGGCGGCGGCTGCCAGCAACAACACCAGCGGCGTGACGGGCGTCTGCTGGCTGTGCAAGATCATGGCGGTGCGGGTGGCCAACCCCGAAGGCTGGGCCCGCACCAACGACATCTCCGACGGCATCACCTACGCTGCCAAGATGGGGGCAAAGGTCATCAACCTGAGCCTGGGCGGCAACTTCAGCGCCGCGGTGAAGGCGGCCGTGGACGCGGCCCATAACACCTACGGCGCGGTGGTGGTCGCGGCTGCAGGCAACAGCAACACCTCGCCCATCGAATGCCCGGCATGCCTCCCCAACGTCATCGCGGTGGGCGCATCCGACTGCGGCTTCACCGACGCCACCCTCTGTCCCGCTCCAGACCCCGACGGTCGGGCATCTTTCAGTAACTGGGGGGCCAGCACTGCCTCGGGCACGGCCCACGGCGTGGACGTGGTGGCCCCGGGGCACCGGATAGTCTCCACGGACGTGTGCAGCACCGCGGATGCCGCCGCGTTTCCCTCTGTTTGCCCCACCGCAGGTACCGCAGTCTACAAGCGGTCTTCGGGCACCTCCGATTCCACGCCTCTGGTCAGCGGCTTAGCCGGACTCATTCTCTCCAAATACCCCACGCTGACCCCCGAGCAGGTGCGTGCCCAGCTCAAGGCCACCGCCCAGAACCTTCCGGACGACCCCAACGACTCGCCCGACGCCGGACCCGATTGGGACGGCGCGGGGATGATCAGCGTGTTCCAGTCGCTGAGCAGCGCGCCCAGCAAGCTGGCCGTCCCCGGCGTCAGCCCGAGCACTCCGGTCGCGGGGAAGCCCGTCTCGGTCACGGTGGAAGCACGGGACGCCGGCGGCGCGGCCGCAAACGTGGCCCAGGACACCACGGTATACCTCTCCGTCAAGACGGGCGCGGGGACCCTGGGAGGCACCATCACCGGCACCATCCCTGCCGGCAGCAGCTCCGTCACCATCAGCGGCGTGACTTACAGCAGGCCAGACACGGGCGTGGCGCTGCGGGCCGACGACGACGCCAGCCCCAACGAGACCACCGAGACCGGCCTGGCCCCCGGCGACAGCGCGGCCTTCACGGTGAAGGCGCCCGCCGTCATCACCCTGAGCCCGGCCACCAGGGAGGTAAAGCGGGGCGACAGCTTTACTACGGACATCGTCGTGCTGGCGGATACCCAGCCGGTGGACGCGGTGGACGCCTTTATAGATTTCAATCCGGCCAAGCTCCAGGTGTCCTCCGTGACGCTCAACGCCGCCTCGCCGCTGACGGTGACCCTGCAGAACGTCACCGACAACACCAAGGGACAGATAAACTTCAGCGCGGGCAAGACGACGACCGCCAGCGCCGCCTCAGGCAGCTTCGTCCTGGGCACCATTACCTTCACCGCCACGGCTCCCAGCCCCGGAACCGCCCTGACCTTTGCCAGCGCGTCCCCTCGCAAGGCCGACGCGTACTTCGGAGGCATAAGCGTCGGAACAACGTCGCCAGGCAGCACGGTGGGCATCAACGGTGTTGCTATCAGGCTGTCGCCAAGCTCGGTCGGGCTGACGCAGCTCGGGCAGAACGTCTCCTATAACATCGTGGTGGACACCGGCCCTGAGACCGTGGACGCCATCGATGTCTTCCTTAATTTCGACCGGAACGTGCTGCGGGTGGTGACGCCGGGCACCGACACCGAGACCAATGCCATTGTCCCCAATAGCAGCTCTCTGCTGACCACCCTGAAGAACGAGGCGGACAACACGCTGGGCCAGATCACTTTCTCCGCCGGGAGGACAACGACCCAGAGCCCGGTGAGCGGGGCTTTCACGTTGGCCACGGTGGAGTTCGACTCTATCGCGCCGAGTGGCCCGGACGGCACGCTGATTACGGTGAACCGGGCGTCGCCCCGGGCCACCGACGCCTATCTCGCGAGCAAGTCTGTCCTGGGGTCATTGCTGGCCGGTGTGGGGAAATCGTTGGCAGGGACCGCCCTGGAGACGTCTCCGGGGCCGGTGTCCGTAGGTGTGGCGGCGGTCCCTGGGCTGGTCTCCATAGCCATCGACCCCCCGACAAGCGCGGTCAAGGTGGGAGACATCTTTACGGTCAACCTGACTGCGAACACCACCGCGGCATCTGTGGACGCCATTGACGTGTTCCTGGCCTTCGACCGGAATGTGCTGCGGGTGGTGGACGCCAGCGGGAACGAGGCTGCCAGCATCGAAGCAAACACAGCGTCGCTCCTTAAAGTGACTCTTGCAAATACCGCGGACAATGGCCTTGGTCGGATCGCGTTCCAGGCCGGCCGTCTGACCACCGATGCGGCCGTGAAGGGCGCCTTCACCCTGGCCACCATACGATTCAAAGCTCTGGACGCTCTTCCGCTGGTCGGCGCCAGCGGGATTTCATTCGTGCGGTCCAACGCTCGTATGACTGACGCCTTCTTGGGAGGAGTCTCGGTGTTGGGGCCGCTGCTCCCCGGGTCGGTGACGCCGAGCATAGGTCCCATCCTGGGCAAACTGGCCTTCACCACCCAGCCGGGCGGCGGCGGCGCTGGCACAGCCTGGTCGCAGCAGCCCACCGTGGCCGTTCAAGATTCCGCGGGTAACACCATAGCTGGCGACAGCACTACCAAGGTAACCCTCTCCATCACCAGCGGTACCGGCGTCACCAGTACCCTGGCCTGCACCACCAACCCGGTGACGGCGGCTTCCGGTGTGGCGACCTTCGCTGGGTGCAAAATAGACAGGGCAGGGGCCTATTCCATGACGGCCACGGCTACCGGATTCACCAACGGGGTCAGCAGCGCCTTCACTGTCTCCTCTGCGCCCATCACCTTTACTAGCGTGAGTCCCGCCAAAGCTGGCCAGGGTGCCACCAACAAGAGCCTCATCATCGCGGGCACCGGCTTCCAGAGCGGGGCCGCGGCGGAGTTCATTGCGCCCAGCGGGACTGCCTTGCCTGGGACCATCGTAAAGAGCACGACGGTTCAGAGCCCTACGGCCATCGCTGTGTTCATCGACGTGGCGGCCAGCGCCACCGTGGGCAAGCGCAATATTAAAATCACCAACCCAGATGGCGGCAGCGTCACCACCACCAGCGATCCCTTCGAGGTTACCGCTGGGCCCACGGTGACGGGCATCAGCCCCGGCGTCATTGCTCAGGGCGGGAGCGACGCGTACACCATCACGGGCACGGGTTTCGCCTCGGAGGCCACGGTCAGCATCAGCGGCGCCGGCGTCACTGCGGGAGCCGCGACAGTGAGCAGCGCCACCAGCATTACCGTTAGCCTGACGGCCACTGGCACGGCGTCCACCGGGGCCCGCAACGTAACGGTGACGAACACGGACGGTGGTTCTGGCGCCGGCACGGGGCTCCTCCGTGTGCTGGGCAAGCTCAGTGACCTGTCTTTCAGCCTCAGCAACGCCCTGCCTAACGTCGCGAACGACCTGGGAGGTCGCTTCACTTCGGTGAGAGGCATACCGTCTGGTGGGAATATCACCCTTCAGTTCCCGACTGGCTTCACACCGAGCGCAGGAAGCACCAGTCTCGCGGAACTCACCATCGGTGGAACAGCTTGTACGGGAGCTACTTTTGGCATAAACGCTCAGAAGGCGACGGTAACTCTGCCCGCTTCGTGTAGTGCCGCCATCGGTAAACTAGTGACCTTCCGCCTCAGCGGCTTAACAAATCCAACGACTGCTGGGCAGTTCTCCATTGCTTTGGACACAGGCGATGGCGGCAGCAATCCCAGCATAGATACTGGGGCCGCACCTGTCAGGGTGGTCGAATCCTTCAGCCTCAGCCCCGTCAGCGGGCTGCCGGGCGTTACCGTGACCGCCACAGGCAACGGGTTCCTCGCGAATACACCGGTCGGCCTCTCGGTTGACGGCAATACTATTGCGACCTTCACCACCGGCGGCAACGGCGCGTTCACCGGGACATTCACCGTATCCAACAACGCAAGCGCAGGCGCTCGCACAGTGGCGGCCACGCAGGATACGGTTACCGGCACGCTGATTGCGAAGGCTCTCTTCACGGTGCAGTTGCCAACAACCTTCAAGAAGGCCGACGCCGACTCAGGCGACGGCCAGCGCAAGCAGTTCGGCCAGACGCTGGTCCCCTTCAAAGTACTGGCGCTGGATGGCGACGGGAAGCCCCTGGGCAATGTGGTTGTCACCTTCAGCATTCTCGGTGCGCCCACCGGCGCGACGGGCCAGGATATCGACCAGACCACCGCCGGAGCGCAGACCGGCGTCACTACAACCACGGATAAAGACGGCAATGCCACCGCCACCCTCACCCTGGGGAGTGAGCCAGGCGCCTACACGGTGCAGGCCGGTGCGGGCTTCAACATTCCGCCGCTCAATTTCATCGCCACCGCCCTAGCAGGCCCACCCGACAAGGTCGTGGTCACCTTCGGGGACAAGCAGGAAGGATTTGAAAACCAGCCTCTGAGCAAACCCCTTGTGGTTCAAGTGCTGACGGCTCAAGGCAGGCCGCGCGGCCCCGTGGACTTGGACGGCAACGGGGACTTCGCTGGCACGGGAGAAACGCCCTCAGTGACTTTCTCCACAGACAAAGGTAACGTAAGCGCCTCCCCCGTGAACATAGGCGCCCTGGGCTTGGGAACCAGCAATCTAACGCTGGACGGTCCGGGCCTCCACACCATCACCGTCACCTGCAGCGCCTGCGCTACCATCAAGACCGTCACGTTCACCGCTACCTCCATCGCGGTGACACCAGACAAGATCGTCATATTCTCAGGCAACAATACGATAGGGCTCGAAGGGCAGGCCACGCCTAAGCCTCTGGTGGTGCAGATCCAGACCACCGATGGTAAGCCGCGCGGACGCTTTGACCTTAACAGCGACGGTGACTTTAGCGACTCAGGCGAGACGATCACTGTAACCTTCGCAACGGACAAGGGCACTCTCAGCGTCGCGAACGTAGACGTTGACTCCTTGGGCCTCGCTTCGGTAAGTCTCACCCTGGCCACAGGCGCCCACACTGTCACCGTGACCTGCGGCGTTTGTGTCACCACCAAGCAGGTTACCTTCACCATCACCGCGGTGGCCGTGACGCCGGACAAGATCACAATCTTCTCTGGCGACGGCCAGGTAGGGTTCGAGAACCAGACTTTGCCTAAGCCCTTGGTCGTCCAAGTTTTGACCGCCGACGGCACGCCGCGCGGCCCTGTGGACCTGAACCGGAACGGCAACACGAACGACCCTAGCGAAAAAGTGATCGTTACCTTCACCACGGACAAGGGCGCCGTCAACCCGACCAGCGTGGCTACCGACGAGCTAGGCTTGGCGGCAACGGTCTTGACATTGGGCACGGCCGGACAGCACAACGTCACCGCTTCATTCACCATAAACTCCACTACCAAATCGGTGACCTTCAAAGCGACCGCGACCACTCTAGGCCGGCTGGCGCCCGTCTCCGGCGATAAGCAGTTTGGCGAAGCTACTAACGCCCTGCTCCGGTCTTTTGTGGTAGCAGCCCAACAGGTGGATACTAGCGGCAACTCCACGGGCAAGCCCCTGCCCGGCGTCGCGGTCACCTTCACCATCGCAAGCTCGCCCGCCGGCGCGACCGGCCAGGACATCGACCCGGCTACCGCCGGAGCGCAGACCAGCGTCACTGTGAACACGGACAAAGACGGCCTGGCCAGAACCACCCTCACTTTTGGCGCCTCTGGCGACTATAGCGTCACTGCGAGCAAAGACTTTAACCTGAACGGGAACACTAATGACTCTGGCGAAAAGGTTACGTTTAACGCCACTGCACTGGAAGTCAAGCAACTCACGGGGAAAGTCATCGGCAAAGATATCCTTGGCACAGACCTGGATCTGGACCCCAACACAACCGGTGTGCAATCAGGAGTAGCGGGGGCCAGCGTAGTCCTGACCCAGGTAGATTTTGGGATGAGCTTCAATGCAACCACGGGTTCCGGGGGTGCCTTTACGGTAAAAATGGCCGTAAGCGTGGGCAAGGGGGCGAATGCGAAGCTGTCTGTTAATGCGACTGGGTTTTCGGCCATCTCCGATCGCGCGGTCAGCATCGGCTCTGACGGCAAGCAACAGCCCGATCCCCTGGAGATCACCGCCATTCAACCCGGAGTGGACTGGAATGGCGTCGTCCAGAAAGACCTGAATGGCGATGGCGACTTCTTGGATGCCGGTGAGAAACTGGCGGGGTCCATCGTTTTTGCTATCGAGGTGGACGCGGGCACGGCAGCCAACCCCCAAATCAAGAATGGCGCCCGCACCATCTTTGCCATTGCTGACAGCACGGGCGCGTACAAACTCGCTGCGCCCAAGGGCACCTTCTGGACGGCTACGGCAACGGCTAAGGACCTTGGGTCCGCCCCACTCGACAAGGATGGCAATGGTGTGCTGGACATCGTGTCCGTAGGTGAAGATCCTGCGGGCATCCGCGGCCAAGACATCACCTTCCCCACCAGCATCGATATCAAGGGTACGGTACAGGTGGATGGCAGCTTCGTGCAACAGGGAGATGGCGTCATCACAAGCAAAGGGCTGGGGAATGCTCCTACCCCAGGGAGCGTCGGCGTGGATCCGGAAGGTACGGGCGACGGTCACTACACGTTGCGGGTTGCGGTGCCGGCAAAATCAGACACCATCTTCTCCTACCTCATAGGCGGTTCGGTGAAAGGCAAAGGCGAGCAGGTCCCGAGGCGCATCTCTGTGAATAGCGCCGGCCGTTGTTTGGATGATACTCTGGCGGTCATTCCCTGCGAGGTCAAGTTCGCGGCCTTCACCAGCACAGTAACTGTCGAGTTCCGCGATCAGAACAACACCCTCGTTTCCACCATTGAGGGCCAGCCTCTCCAGGCATCCATCAGCGCGGTGGCTAGCACCCCTTTCACCAGCGCCGCCTTCGGGAACCTGACAGTAGATAGCCCCTTTATCTCCGTAGACGTCTCCGGCGCGAGCAGTGTGGCGGTACGGCTCGTAAGTAGTGATCCGGCGGCAGGCGTTACGGGAATTAACTACAACCTGCGGGTCAACGTGACCGGCTTTGGTGAACGGCTCGCCAAGACTATCACCGTGCCCCCAGATGCCACGGAGACGGTGACCGTGCCCCAGCCGCGCAAGATCAGCGGAAAGGTCACCGACCAAGACCGCAATGTCCTTGGTGGAGTGACCGTAAGTGCCTTCAGGGCTGATACGTCGGCGGCGGTGGGCAGCGCCGCCACTGGCAGCAACGGCCTGTATACCCTCACCGTGCTCCCTGACAGCCTGGCGTACCTTCTCACCTTTGACCTCACCGGGTTTGCTCCGGCTGTGCTGAAGACGGCCGCCCTTACCGGCGACCTGACCGCTCAAGACAAACAGATGGAGTCCCTATCCGGAGGCAACACCATAAGCGGGGTGGCCGCTGGGCCGTCACCGGAGGTGCCTGTGACGGTAACCTTCATCGGCGACGACGGCATCGCTACTGTGAGCGTTGGCCGGGGCACGACGGGCCCCAACTGCGGCGTCTCCAAGGTGATGACGCCCCTCCACTACTGTTTGACGGCCAAGAAGGGGACTGTGACGGCAACTGCCGATGGCTGGAAGTTCGAGTCCGTGTCCGTCGACGCTACCGACGGCTCGAAAGACATCATCAATCTCCATGCCACTCCGGTGAAAACTGTGCCATCCCAGAGTAAGCAGTGTTCACAAAAGGAAGGATGCTCTGGAGACTTCTCTGGTAGCCGCATTGTCATCACCATTCCTCCAGGAGCTGCAGGGACCACAAACGACACTATTTCGGTGACCGTCAAAGAGACAACGGATGCTCCTACCACGGGCACCTTCCAATCGGCGTTCTTTACCGCAGGCGGCGAACGAGCTGCCATAGAGATCGTCGTGCGCGACGGTAGTGGTAAGCCTATCACTCAGTTCAACGCCCCCATCACCATCCGCATTGAGGGTGCGAGGGTAAACGGCCTCGCCGGGTTCTATGATGAAGGGACTGGCAACTGGGCGCCCCTCTTCACCTGTACCGGCGACGCAACTGGCACAACGTGCACTACGCTGCACCTGAGCAAGTTCACCCTCTTCTCCAAGTTCACCCTCTTCACCGCTCCCAGCAGTAGCTCCACCGGCGGTGGCGGTGGTGGTGGTGGTGGTGGTGGTGGTAGCTCCACACCCGCGCCAACTCTCACGCCTCCGGCCGACAACGTGACCAGGGCCATCGCCCCGGAGACGGGCGGCTCAATTAGCGTGGGTGGCGTGACCGTCAGCCTGCCCAGCGGCTTCATCGTGACGGGCGGTTCGGCAAAGGTAACGGTGGAGAAGGTAGACCTTAGCTTTGAAGGAATCACCACGCTTGCTGCGGCATCGGCAAAGGTGCCGGTGCCAGAAGGGTCGGCCATTGGCTCCAGCGCATTCAATTTTGTGGTGACGGACGACCAGGGTAATCCAGTGCCCCTGTTGAAGCCGGTCACACTGACTGCGCGCTTTAGCGCCAGCGATCTGACCTTGGCCGGTGGATCAGCGGCCCGGATCACCCTGATGCAGTACGATGCGTCTCGTCGTCGCTGGACGGACTTGAGCGCGACTGCCGATGCCGCGACCCTCACCTTGACTGCGCCTACGCAGCGCACGGGTCTGTTTGCGGTGGTGGCAGTCCTGCCGACGCCGACGCTGGTCCTTCCAGCTCCCGGCGCCATCAGCTACGACCTTGCCCCAACATTGGCGTGGATCAACCCGGACGGCACCACCCAATACCAGATCCAGGTCATTCCCTTCAACAATGACGGGCCGGGCATCAACCTCATCCGGAACGCGGAGACCGGTTTCCAGGTACAGGGGCCGCGTCTGGGTGAAGGAAACTACGTCATGCTGCCGGGCATGACCTACACCTGGCGGGTGCGCACCAGTTCCTCCGCGATAGGGCTTGGGGAGAATGACCCCGGCTGGAGCAACTGGGTGAGCGGTTCGTTCAAGACCGGAATGGCCGCTAGCTTCTTCATCACACCGGTGCAACCCTCCCCAGAAGCGGCGGTCACCAGTCTGACGCCTACCCTGGTCTGGGATAACCAGAGCAAAAACATCTTCTACTATGAGGTGCAGGTAAGCAAAGACCAGGACTTTGGCCCGGACGCTTTCCTCTACTGGGAGCTGCGCCACGGAGGTGTCACCCAGCCGCTGAACAGCTACACCGTGCCCCAGGCCTACCCCTTGGAGGCCGGGACCACCTACTATTGGAAGGTGCGGCCACGGGTGCAGGGAGATGGGACACCGGCAGGGTGGTCCGAGAGGTGGTCGTTTACCACTCCCAGTCCTTAGGAAAATAACGGAACCCAGTTATCGGGGAACAAAACTACACGCAGGGGGTGGGCTAGTCTCGCCCCTGCGTGTATCGTTGCCGTGTTTGGCTCGGCGCGTCCGCACATCGGAGAAACGCTGATCCGTCTCTGCGTCTCACTGAGAGGATGTGAGTTTTTGTCCTCCCTCCCACCAGGGGAGGGAGCTAGACCTGTCCTGAGCCTGCCGAAGGAGGGAGGCCGAAGCAGGCGTCCCTTCACCCTCTCTCCCTACGGCCTCTGGTACGCAGGTCGTTCAGACTCTGAAGAGTCCTCAGACTCGATGAGCTCGATGAGCTCACCACCTTCGGTCCCATCAAGGGAGAGGGAAAGATTCACAGCCTCCGAGGGAAACCTGCCCATCGGTCGGGAGTGTTCAGGACATAGCGCCTGTACACCGATGGAACGAGAATCCGTAAGCGACTCCCGTGACGAGGTGGCCTACACCACCCAGTGGCCCACCGCGCAGCCGCAGCCCGTGCCCGCCGCCGTGCGATATGCCGGCTCGTAGGTGATGACCTCCATCTTTGTGGGACCCATCGCCCCCGCTGCCGCCACCCAGTTCAGAATCTCAGTGGTCGCGGACTGCAAGCGCTGCCTCGGCAGAGCAGCGAGCGCCTCGCCGTCCGCCTCAGACAGGGCTTTGAGGACGTTTCTGTCCAACTCCTCATCGACTACGAAGTGGCTGAGGCCGCCGGAGGTAACAATGGCAACCCGTTTGTCGCTGTCCCACGCCTCTATCGCCTTTCGCACAGCCCTGCCCAGGGCAAAGGCGCGGTGCGGGCTGATCCAGTTGGGAGGATAGCAGGTGTTTATGGAGACGGGCACCATGGGGATGCTCTTCCCGTCAAACCACCGGCAGATGGGGAAGGCAAAGGCATGGGCAAGGCCGAAAGGCCGCGGCTCAGTAGCGCGCTTGTGGTCCAGGTACCACGTCCCCGGTCCAACAGTGCCGCCGTACTGCTCTTTCTGGTAGCGGGATTGCGACACATCAAAGTCCTGATTTATCAGAGACTCAATGATGTGAAGCCCCAGGTTTGAATCCACCGGGTAGTCTCGGGGTTCACTCCCATAGGCCAGGGCCGAGAGCTTTGCAGACTCGGTCATGTCAGGGCGCATGGGGCGGGGAATCATCCTGTAGTTATCCCCCCAGTAGACGTTGATGCTGGGATAGTTATCTTCAAAGAAGACCTCTTCCTGGTCATCTCCAAACATAACCACAACATCCGGGTTGATCTGGCTCACCCTGCGCTGCAGCTCGTTCAAACCCAGATTATCTACTTGACTCGCACACATAGCTGTGCTATCCTATTTCTGTGATGATTGAGATGAACGTTTTGGTGCCGGTTTTTCCGCATGAGCTATCTCATCGAGCTTATCTTTTAGCTCTTTCCCAAAGACGTGCTCGGCCAATTCTTCGCTGGTCATCTCAATCAACGGTTTCTCTTTCTTACTCTTTGGCATAGGAGTCTCCGATGGTAGACATGGACATGATGAAGCTCATAGAGCGGTTTCCAGACGAAGCGAGTTGCCGCGTTGCTCTTGAAAAACTCCGCTGGCCCGAAGGCGTGCGTTGCTTACGGTGTAACAGCGATAACATCCGCAACCACTATACCCGTGATGTTTATGACTGTGGTTCATGCCGCTATCAGTTTTCCGTTATTACGGGAACCATCTTCCATGATACACATCTTCCACTTCGCAAGTGGCTTGTCGCGATGTACCTTATGTGCGAGTCTAAAAAGGGTATCTCGGCGCTGCAAATGAAACGCACTCTTAACGTGGCCTACAAGACGGCCTGGTATCTGTGTCATCGCATCCGGGCGGCAATGAATGAAGCCAACCCCACTCCGCTCAAAGGCATTGTCGAAGTCGATGAGACCTATGTTGGTGGCAAGCAAAAGGGCGTAGGTCATGGCAACCGAGACAACAAAACGATGGTTCTTGGCGCGCTTGAACGCGGTGGAAATGTTCGGATGAAAGTGGGCAGTAGGGCTACCCGCAAGGAACTGCATGGGTTCATTCGGTCCACCACGCATCCTGATGAGACTAGCATGATTATGACGGACGATTGGGCTGCCTATCGGGGTATCGCAGACGGGAACACTCAGCATCTCGTGGTCAATCATAGTGCCAAAGAGTACGTGAGGGGCATTGCCCATACCAATGGCATCGAGAACGTGTGGAGCCTGCTTGACCGCTCTATTGTGGGAGCCTTCCATCATGTCTCCGAGAAGCATCTTGACCGTTACCTCGATGAACTGGAGTGGCGGTTCAACAATCGCGAGAACCCGTACCTGTTTCGGGACACACTAATCAAGCTACTAACGAGCGACAACCTGGAATACAAGGAACTCACTAGCTAGTTAATCGGGGGCAAGTTAGCGATGGCCCACAAGCGGGCGGTCAATTTCCATAGCAGGGAATCCTCAGTCATGGTCAACACCTGGGCTGCTGCCAATATGATTGCTGCAACTGCCAACCGAAGCCCCACTGTCTGCCATTTTTCTTGGCTTCTTTGCTCAATATCAAATAGCCGAGTTTCAAATGACTTGCGGTCGCGCTCTAGGTCAGCTTCAAACCGCCTTCTATCCTGCTCTAGCTGAAGCATATGGCGCCTCTCGATATGCTTTTCAGGACTGAGGCCAGGAATGTATTGAAACCACTCAGTACATTCAGGGCGGTCTTTGTTGAACACCGTCTTTGCGGCCGCGGTTCGTTCTGGCGTTGCGTGGTCATTCCGATTATCACCTGTCTCCCGGTTCGTCGCAGGCCATTTAAAATAGACAGCTTCTCCGCAGATGTCCCTAATTTCAGCGAGGATAGGGAACGCACCCACGGCGCACCACGGCACGGTATGAGTACCAAGCCCCGCGACTTGGAATGCCCACCACCCACCACCATTGACCCGTGTAACATCTGGCATTTCATAGAAGCTGGACGCCTGCGCAGCGGGAGCAGGTTTCCGTGCCAAGAAGCCGCAAGTTGCGCAGGAGTTTTGCAATTGCAAAAGGGGGAGCAGTGGTACGCGCTCTGACGAGTTATTAGGTTCCATGCCCTCATGGTCGCGCTTACATTACTGCGAGTCAAGTAGATAATCATGGTTCGGACTAGCACACTGGCAGCCCCTTCATTCGCCCAGAACAGTACGCTCAGATGCTGTGAAACGCAAGACCCAACCGGACAGAGGGCAGCGCGCCTTCCGATGTATCGACGACCACGTATGAGACTACGGTCTCAACAGGCTCGACCAACGCTCTAATTCAGCTGTCGCGTCGTGTTAGCTTGCCAAACTGCGGGGAAGTCTGCTACGGTTTTTGTTGCCGCCATTCGACGACGCACGCGCAGCCAGGACTTCTCCTCGCGTGGCGAGCGCTGTCGGCGGGCGTGGCGCCCCCTCATTCAGGCAGGAGTCGCCTGTTTGGGAGTCATTGCAGTGCAGGAGATCAATAGGCGCCTGTGCGGCTGGAACCCAGGCACGGTTGAGAGCGGTCACCACTGGAGCGATAAGAGTTTCTGATAGACATAGAGGAGCCGGTTGCACAGGAATGGAAACTGAAGCGCATGATATTCCTCAATCCGCAGACTCCGGGCTGGTGCTCCCGGAAGAACGGAGCAAACTCGAACTCATCAGTATCATGGCAGGCGTTATGTCCGCCATATTCCTCGCAGCTCTGGACCAGACCATCGTCAGCACTGCAATGCCGCGGATCATTGCTGACCTGAATGGATTCGAGCACTATTCGTGGGTCTTCACGGCGTACATGCTCACGTCCACTATTGTGGTGCCCATCATTGGTAAGCTGTCTGACATCTACGGTCGTAAGGTGACCTTGCTGGCAGGAGTTGCGATCTTTCTGGCTGGTTCAGTGGTATGCGGCCTCGCACAAAGCATGGTGCAGCTCATGTTATTCAGAGGATTCCAGGGACTGGGCGCAGGAATACTTATGTCCGGCGCCTTTACTGCAATTGGAGACCTTTTCCCTCCGGCTGAACGGGGTAAGTGGCAGGGCGTCATAGCTGGGGTGTTCGGGCTCTCCAGTGTTGCAGGGCCCGTGCTCGGCGGCCTGATCACGGACAATCTGTCCTGGCGCTGGGTTTTCTATGTCAATGTGCCGGTAGGCATTTTGGCGGCCAGCATTATCTTCTTCCTTTTCCCCGTGTTCCATAGATCAGGTCCCAGGCCGCCCATCGATTTCGCGGGCGCCACAACCCTTACGCTTGGCCTCGTGCCCATTTTGCTGGCTTTTGTCTGGGCCGGGAGCCTTTACCCCTGGGTGTCGCCCCAGATTCTGGGGCTATTTGGAATAGGGATCGCGATGCTGATCAGCTTTGCGCTGGTTGAGCAAAGGGCGAAAGAGCCCATCATTCCGTTGGATCTTTTCCGCAATCCAATATTCACCATTAGCGCCAGTGTCGTCTTTTTGACTGCGATGGCGATGTTCGGCGGCATTGTCTACCTACCGCTCTTTGTGCAGGGAGTCATAGGCGCCTCCGCCACTGCCTCTGGCTTAGTGCTCACTCCAATGACTCTTGTGCTGATATTCTCCAACGTTATCGCAGGGCAACTCATTTCCCGCACCGGTCGCTATCAGCGTGTGGCTATAGTAGGTCTTACCTTTCAGATACTGGGTCTCGGCCTCCTCGCCACCATGAGCGTAGACACCGACGAGTGGGCAGCAATCCGGAACATGCTTGTGGCGGGGTTAGGTATGGGCCTCACCATGCCGGTGTTTGTGATTGCCGTGCAGAACGCATTGCCCTACAGCCGGCTTGGTGTTGTCACCTCGTCCATGCAACTGTGCCGGTCCGTGGGGTCAACTGTCGGCGTGGCAGTTCTGGGTTCGCTGGTAACCGGCAGCTTTCACGACGAGTTCATTCGGGAAGTACCGGCTGCAGTCAAAGAAACCCTCGCGCCCGGTGTGTTAGACCGTCTCGGCAACCCGCAGGTCCTCGTCAGCGCCGATGCACAGGCGCAACTGACAGAATTGCTGAAATCCGCAGGGATCCAGGACGGGCAAGCCATTGATCAGATCTTGTACGCATTGCGCCAGGCGCTGGCTATCTCCATTCACAATGCGTTCTTGGTCGGACTGGCGGTCATTGTCCTGGCCTGGGTGTTGACACTATTTCTGAAAGAGATCCCTCTGCGCAGAAGCAACCGGCCCCTCTCCTCGTCGCCTTCGCCAGCGCCCAGGGCATGATGAAAAATTGACCATGCGCACGAGTGCGATGGTCTAGACCGCCGAGGATACTACCGGGTTTCGCTCCGGCGCCCGCGCATTGAAAAGCAAGAGGCCGGCAATACCGAACAACCCAAAGGACATCGCCCACACCAACGAGGGATCCACTCCAAGATCGAGGAGATACCCGTACGCGGGCGCTGCCAGTCCATTGGAAATAACCGCGGTTGGTAGCACCACCCCCTGTATCGCGCCGAGAGACCGTCTGCCGAAATAGGTGACCCAGATGAGGTTGTTCGTGGTGATGAAGGCGCCCGCAAATCCTCCCCAGGCGATGCCATGAAGGAAAATGGAATACGTTTCGCCAGTGGTGAAGATCATCGGCAGCATCGACATCCCCATGCCGCAGCCCGCCATGAGCCCGAGGACACGAACCGGGACCCGTTGAGCAATCACGCCGAAAAACATCGTAGAGAAAATCACTGTGAGCGGGTCAGCGGCCGTACCCAGCGCTACCACCCCGGGCTCCATACCCAGGCGCTGCCAGAACGCGACTCTGTGCACCAGGGTGCCGGAGAGCGCGAACCCCATCAGAAATAACGCCGTGAGGATGAGCCACGCAGCAGGCGTGCGCATTGCCTCGCCCCTAGTCCATTCGGTTTCTTCCACTACCCGCACGTTGCTGGAATCGCCGCTAGGAGAGGCGTGCTGAGCAGTCGCTCCATCAGGCAGCAGCCCGTGGTCCTCGGGAATGCGTCGCATGAAGAGGACGCCAAGGGGCGCCACGACGACCGCCATGGCTATCCCGAAGACAAGCCAAGCCGTGCGCCAACCTGCAGTAGCAATGAGCCATTGAGCTATCTGAATGGCAATCACGGTGCCCAGAGGAAAGCCTACGGTGGCGATGGCCATCGCGGTGCTGCGACGGAGAATAAACCATTTTCCCACCGGGACGATTGTGAGCAAGCCGCCGGCGGGCCCCCCAAACCCTGCCAGCCCGGAAACAGCGTACACAAGGTAGAGAACCCAGAGCTGATTGACGAATGAGAGCGCGAATAAAGTGGCTCCACCCACGACGCCTGCCAGAGCGGTGAGCCACCTCGTTCCATGGCGGTCAATGAGCTGCCCCAACATCGGACCGGTTATCCCCGCTATTATCAACCGGAACGTGATGGCCCACGACATATCACTGCGGCTCCATCCCAATTCCTGACCCATTGGCGCCAGGAAAAAGGAGAATGTCACGGGATTCATAGAAGCCGATGCAAGGTTCATCAGCAAGGCGACCGCGACGACCACCCAACCATAATAGATGCCGAACGGCGACCATAATCCATGACCATTTGGCCACGGTATCGGCGGTTTCGGGAGCTTGGAGTTGGGCGCTTCCACTGCTTAATCAGTCATTCAGATATGTATTTTCCTCCATGCGCAAGCGCGAAACGTGCGCCATTGTGAAGATTAGCGCCACACGAGTGGGCAGTTTGAATACGACGCGCTCTGCCCACGGTTTTCTTTTGCACAGGCGACGTTATCGTACGATGAGCGTTTGAGCACTGCAAGCCGAAGTTACCGTGAACCTCTTCCGTCCTCACGACAGGTCTGTGGATGCAAGGTTCATTACCTCAGATGGGCAAGCGTCTCGACCACCTCAAAGAGCGAAACTCAGGCCCAGTCCCTCCAGCGGTAATCGTTCGAACTTTCACAGTCTCTGTTACAATAGAAATAGTGTCTCTTTAGAACTTAAGGAAGTAACAATTGATTCGACCACTCAGAAATATCGCTATCATCGCCCACGTAGACCACGGTAAGACCACACTAGTAGACGCGCTGCTCAAGCAGAGCCATATCTTCCGTGAGAATGAGCATGTGGGCGACCTCATCATGGACTCCAACGACCTTGAACGGGAGCGCGGTATCACCATTCTGTCGAAGAACACCGCAGTCGACTATCAGGGAATCCGCATCAATATCATCGATACCCCCGGCCATGCTGATTTTGGCGGCGAGGTTGAGCGCGTGCTCAATATGGCCGACGGGTGTCTGCTGTTGATCGACGCGGTTGAAGGCCCCATGCCCCAGACACGGTTCGTCCTCCGTAAGGCGATGGAGTTGGGACTAAAGGCTATCGTTGTGGTAAACAAGATCGACCGCCCCATGTCACGTCCTGCTGAGGTTGTGGGGTTGACCCAGGACCTCTTCCTGTCTCTCGCCACGGACCCCGATCAGTTGGATTTCCCCATACTCTACACCAACGCTAAGGCAGGCACTGCGACACTCGACCCCTCGGTGCCAGGCGTCTCTATGGAGCCATTGTTCAAGACCATCCTGGACGTGGTCCCTGCGCCCATTGTGGACGTTTCAGGGCCGCTCCAGATGCTGGTAACGACGCTTGAGTACGATAGCTATCGGGGCAAAATTGCCATCGGACGGATCTTCCGGGGGGCGATCCATCCGGGCGATACTGTGGTACGGATTGACCGTGATGGCAACCACATCCGCAGCCGTGTCAACCAGGTGTTCAGCTTCCTGGGTCTCAAGAGACAGGAGGTTGAAGAGGCGCTGGCCGGCGACATCGTCGCCATCAGTGGCATGGAAGGGGTGGGTGTTGGTGACACCATAGCTGACGCCGAGTCGCCGGATGCGCTGCCTACCATTGCCATCGACGAGCCTACTGTCCGCATGACCTTTGGAGTAAATACATCGCCCTTTGCGGGGAAAGAGGGTCGTTATTGCACGTCTCGGCAGATTCGTGAGCGGCTCTATAGGGAGCTGGAGACTAACGTAAGCCTGCGGGTGGAAGATACTGAGAGCGCAGACGTGTTCCTGGTCTCGGGCCGTGGCGAGCTACATCTGAGTATCCTTGTTGAGGTGCTGCGCAGGGAAGGCTATGAGCTTGAGGTATCCAAACCCGAAGTCATCACGAAAATCATCGACGGACATGTCCACGAGCCCTTTGAGCACCTGGTTCTGGACACGCACGAAGCGTACATAGGCCCTTTGACAGAGTCGTTGGCCAAGCGGGGAGCCGTCATGGAAAACCTGCACAATGACGGACGTGGCGGCGTCCGCCTGGAGTTTACTATCCCGACAAGAGGCCTTATTGGGTTCCGAAATGCGTTCCTCACCCTCACCGCTGGGAACGGCACCATGAGCAGCCTGCTTCTTGGACACCGTCCATGGGCCGGGCAGTTGCGCAGCAGCCGCAACGGCACAATGGCCGCCTTTGAAGATGGTCTAGCAAACACCTACGGTCTGGCCAACGCGCAGGAGCGCGGCACGACCTTCATTGAGCCCGGCACCAGAGTCTATGAAGGCATGATCGTGGGGTTACACTCCCATGAAAGCGATCTTGCCGTGAACGTTTGTAAAGAAAAGAAGCAGACCAACATGCGCTCCTCAACCTCTGAGATAAAAGTCCGGCTCACCCCAGCCGTAAAGTTCAGCCTTGAGCAGGCCCTGGACTTCATCAACGCCGACGAGCTTGTTGAGATAACGCCATCGAGCTTCCGGTTGCGCAAGCGGCTCCTAAAGGCAGAGGACAGGGCAAAAGTCCGCAAAGCGGCGGCGGTAACCGCATAAGACATAAGCACACGCCTCCGGCACCGTCTCCTTGACCTGTCTTGAACCGGCTCCTCAGGCTCAACAGACCCCGCGGTTGGGCCAGAGGCGTGCCCCCAAAACCGCGGGGTCAGATTCTTGTCTGCAGCCCTGCTAACCTAGCCTCGTCCTTTCCAATGCTCCTGCTGCTCCTGCGCTGGTTCTCCGCCGCCCGTCTGCGCAACGGAACTCACATTTCCACCTCTGAACACCTATTGCATCTCAGCAAATTATCTGTACAAAAAGCGATCCCCTGGGGTTATGTATATTGCAGATTAGGAAGAGCTGTGAGACAGCACTTCACTACGGAGGACACGATCTCGGACGCCTGTAAGTCCGCCGTAGGTCAGAAAGGTCGCGTTGTTCGATCTCAATCATGCCCTGACGGTCTGGCTGGCCAACACCCTCACCGGCTTCTCTCTGGGAGTCTGGAGCGCCGTTGTCTCACTCGCAGATGGGCCAGGCAGCCCCATATGGCGGTGGGTGCTGGTTGAGCAGGGTCTTTTCACCATCAGCCTTGTCTTTGCCGTGTGGTGGCTGCGGATGGTGCTTGGTGTCGGGAAGATGAGCCGTACCCCTCAGCATTGGGGCACGGCTGCCGTCTTCGCCTGCACGTTTAGCTTCCTCTTTGACTGGTATCACCTGACCGCAACAACGGCCATCGCCCTGGGCCTGCATCCGACATATGGTTGGGAGTGGAACTTCTTTACGTGGGGTTTGCCAATGCTGTTGGTGGGAATACTGATGCCCGCTGCGTCATTCGTGGTCCAGCTTGGTATCTCGGTTGCTATCGGGGCTTTTGCGTTGCTGGCGTTGGGCGCTTTATGGGCGGCGCTTCCGGGACCGAGACCGCGCGGCACGCGGAACGGATCGGGTCAGCAACGTGGACATTACGCCTAAGACGAAGCCTTGTAACGCGAGCTGGAATCATCTTCCTATAACTACACCTAACATAAATTGACAAAAGAAAATCTGCCGTGTAGAATTGCCCGAAAGCTGCTGCCTGCCGAATGTACCAAACATTCGGCAGGCAGTCACGCAGTAAGGAGGCTAAAAGTGAAGCAGAGTAACGGCACGAACCCGGTGTTGGGTCCGTTTTGGGCTGTGGTACTAGGAGTGGTATTCGGCATCACCTTCTCAGGGTGTGCCCAGGCGGCTCCAGGCGCAACAGCGCCAACCCCAGAAACCTTCGCCACGCCTACGCCCAAGGCCGCGGTGGCTGAGCAACCTCGCTATGGCGGCGTGTTACGCATTGCAGTAGCGGAGAACCCACAGGCTATCGACGGGCACATTGGCCGCGGCGGGGGCGACCATACGTTCATACGGGCCATTGCCAATCACCTCATTGCCGCCGACGATGCCCGTAGGCTAGACGCGTCCAACTCCCTGGCTCACAAATGGGAGATCTTGGACGAAAAGACCATCCGACTCTATCTGCGGGACAATGTCTACTTTCACGATGGCACTAAGTTCGATGCCTCGGTGGTCAAGTGGAACATCGAGCGAGTTCTAGACCCGAAGAACGTCTCCCCGGGCCGGGGATCGTTCCTCGTCATCAAGGAGGTCGTGATCAAAGATCCCCTCACCGTAGAGCTGCGCTTGACGGAGCCCAATGCGCCGCTGCTCTACCAGTTCGCTGACCGGCAGGGGATCATGCACTCTCCACCGGCTGTTGAGAAATGGGGCGAAGACCACGGGTTTAAGTACGTGTCAGGGACGGGACCCTTCGAGTTCGTCGAGTGGGTTAAAGACTCGCACGTCACGGTCCGGCGCAACAAGAACTATTGGGGCAAGGACGATGCTGGCAATCAGCGGCCGTATTTAGACCAGATTCGGTGGATGATGCTTCCCGAATCGCGGGTGCGGGTGGCGGCTCTGGAAACCAAGCAGGTGGACCTCGTTGATACCGGGGCCTTCCCGGGGGATTTTATCGACCGGGTCCGGGGCAAACCCAACATGGTCTTCTTCACCACGAAGGGAGCCAGTATGCCGGACTCGCGCCTGAACCTAGATGTCTTCCCTATGAACAACGTGAATCTGCGACGGGCGATCTCTTTTAGCGTGGACAGGAAGGCGGTGATGAAGGCTGCATACGGTGAGCTGGGCGAATACATAGGTGGGGGGCCAATGACGCCCTCTCACGAGCAGTATTTCGTGCCTGCTGACAAAGGGGGTGTGCCACCTATTGAGCGCAACCTAACGAAAGTCAAAGAGGAGCTAAAGCTTGGTGGCTTTCCTGATGGCTTTGAATGGACTTTGCTGATCAGCCCGAGTGAAGTGAACCGTCGGGTCTCGGAGGCCATTCAAGCAATGCAGGCCGAGGCAGGGATCAAGATGAAGGTTGAGTCATTGGAGGGGCTGCACGTCCAGCGACGAATGTATGCCGATCGCGATGCGGCGTCCTTCCTTGGCAGTTTCTCGGACCGACTCGACCCGGATGGTTCGATTTCCGAGAAGTACTACTGCGCACCCGAAGGGTCAGGCCTCGTGTCGGGTTTTGGCTCCTACCAGGCCACCAGAAAGAATTGTCCCATCGAAGCATCCCGACTTCTCTTGGAAGCCCGGCGCACTTACGACCTTGAGAAGCGGAAACAGTTATACCTCGAATTCGACAAGGCGTTTCAAGACCAGGTGTTGGGCATCGGGTTCGGATATCTGAAGCGGGGCATCGCGTACTGGGATCATGTCCAGGGTTTTGTCCTCGGCGGCGACCAAAAGGGGGAGTATTACAGGACATGGCTGCGCCAGTAGCCTACTCATAACGCAACGCGCGAATGGTCCCGACTTCACCAGAAACGCTCAAATGACATCCGACCGAAGCTGGTGGCCGAATTGCAAGGGCCGCCAGCTTCGGGGGAGTCAGAAACTGTTTTTTACAACGGGAGTTGCAAGGTCGCCTTAGGTGACTTTGCCAGGGGGTTTGGGGGACTTCGTCGTGAGCTCAGTCGAACGATGTGCCCCCGAACAAAACCTGTGTTGAGCCCTTCGGCTTTGCTCAGGGCAAGCTTGCCGAACCGTCATAACCCGAAAGGGTTTCCTTGAACTTCCTCATGCGCCTTGGGCGCACGACCGGGGGATGAAAATAGCTGTCACCGCTATTCTCAGGTCAGCGAGAAGTTCTCGGCCTGGACCCTGCCTACTGGACAGGCAGGCTCCAACGATAACGTGGCGCCTTTTCATAGCACCCCCTTTAAGGGGGTTTGGGGTGGTTACTAAACCCTCTCGAGGCATTCGATTGTCGGTCCATTGAAGAATTGGAGAATAGGGTTTGCGGTTTCCCCACCCCACCCAGAAGTAGACGTATGCTCAACGGGCGAGCAAAAAGGAGGACTTCATATTGAAAGCATACATGGCACGCCGTCTCCTCCAGATGATGCCGGTCGTGCTGCTGGCGACCGTTATGATGTTCCTGATGGTTTATCTCTTGCCCGGCGACCCTGCTATCAACCTCATGGGGGAGGAGGCGGCAGTGGCCACTGAAGAGCAGATTGCTGGATTCAGGGCGCGCTACGGTCTAGACAAGCCTTTCATCGTTCAATACGGCGTCTGGCTTAAGAATGCTCTGCAAGGTGACCTGGGCCGCTCTTTTCGAAACAAAGAGCCGGTAACTGAGAGCATTGCGGCCCGCCTGCCTGTGACCTTGGAACTGGCAATCTTGTCCACTGTGATAGCGATATTTATGGGAATCCCCGCGGGCATCGTTTCGGCCGTGAAGCGGAATACCGTTGTGGACATGATTGTCACCTCGTTTTCGGTGGGATGGGTGGCCTTGCCCAATTTCTGGTTCGCGATATTGCTCATCATGGTTTTCTCGGTCATACTGGGCTGGCTGCCCGTGGCCGGCTACGTGCCCTTGGTTCAAGACCCATTGGGTAACCTGAGGTCCTTGTTGTTACCAGCATTCGCACTGGGTGCCAACTACGCGGCCGTGATGGCCCGGCAGACTCGCTCCGGCATGCTTGAGGTGCTTAATCAAGACTACATCCGCACGGCTCGCGCCAAGGGCCTTCGCGAGCAACGGGTGATACTGCTTCACGCCTTGAAAAACGCCCTTATTCCCATTGTGACCCTCCTTGGGCTTCATCTGGGCAGGGTTCTTGGCGGCACGGTCATCATAGAGACTGTCTTCGCCATTCCGGGGATGGGGCTGCTGGTTATCGCGTCAATTCGCGGGCGAGACTACATGGCAGCTCAAGGGGCCATCCTCGTCATAATCCTGGGCGTACTGGTGAGCAACCTGTTGGCAGATTTCGCCTATGCGTACTTGGACCCCAGAATTAAGTATTCATGAGGAGGGCAGCGATGACCGAAAATCATGCTTCGTTTGCTCCAGCGGTTCTGCTAGGACGCCGGCGGCCTTCGAGACTGCAACGCATGCTGCGGGTGGCGCTGGGGCTGCGCCTGGGTGTATTCGGCTTAGTTATTGTGGTGTTGTTCTTGATATTGGCTGTAGGTGCTCCGCTTGTGGCCCCGTTCCCTCCTGAGAAGGCCGATTTTGTACTGATGAGGGCGTCTCCGGGGAGTGCCGGCCACCTCTTGGGCACTGACGCCCTGGGACGGGATGTATTCAGCCGGTTAATTTACGGGGGGCGGATTTCGCTGCTGGTAGGGTTCGTTGCAGTGGGCATCGCCATCGGGATAGGGGTGCCCATCGGCATGATAGCTGGGTTCTTTGGCGGGCTGGTGGACGATGTTTTAATGCGGCTCATGGACACGCTTTACTCCTTCCCCACTATCCTGCTGGCGTTGATCATTGTCGCTGTGCTGCAGCCTGGGCTGGTAAACGTCATGGCGGCCGTGGGAATTACAAGTATTCCTGTGTACGCTCGACTCGTGCGGGGAGGAACGCTTTCCGTGCGAGAGATGGACTATGTCACAGCCGCTCGAGCACTCGGCGCTCGAGCGCCCCGCATCCTTGCCTTACACATTTGGCCTAATGTTTCAGCGCCGATCCTGGTTCAGGGATCTTTAGGGATGGCCTTCGCCGTGCTGGCGGAAGCGAGTCTCAGCTTTCTTGGCTTGGGTGTGCCGCCGCCGACACCAACCTGGGGCGGAATGCTACGAGACGGCTTCAACTTTATCGACACGGCGTGGTGGCTCTCGATCTTCCCTGGATTGGCCATCTTCTTACTCGTGCTGGGTTTTAACTTCGTGGGAGACTCGCTGCGGGATGCCCTGGATCCCCGCTTAGCCCATTAGGCCCATAGCTCCGGTGGAGCGAAGGAGTAAGCTGCGATGAATCGGGCTGACGCAAAATCGCTCGGCGAAACAACGGGGCCTTTGACGGGATTGAGGGTAGTGGAGCGGTCGGCCAGCATCTCCGGCTCCTATTACGCGAAGCTGCTGGCCGACCTGGGCGCAGAGGTCGTCAAGGTTGAGCAGCCCGGGGTGGGCGACCCAGTCCGCAGAATGGCCCCCTTTTTTCACGATGACCCCTCACCTGACTCCAGTCTCCTGTTCAATTACTTCAATGCCAACAAGCGTGGTGTCACCCTGGACTTGACCAGCAGCCTCGGCAGGGAGTGGTTTTACAGACTGCTGGGCTCTGCAGACATCCTGGTTTTCAGCGGTCAACCAGGGGACATTGCCGTACAAGGCCTCGATTTTGACGCGCTCATGCAACACAATCCGTCCTTGGTAGCCACATATGTCACGCCCTATGGGTTGACCGGCCCCTACCGAGACCGGCTGGGTGGCGAACTGGTCCTTTTCCAGATGTCCGGCATGGGCTACCTGACGCCCGGCCCAAAGGGAACATCCAAAACGTTGCCACCCCTTAAAGCGGGCGGCCACCAGGCCCTGATGGTTGCCGGCCTGAGCGCGGCATCTGCCGCGATGCAGGCCCTTTTCACGCGCGAGGCAACGGGGCGCGGTCAACGACTGGACGTTTCTGAGCTTGAATCGATGACCTCATTTCAGTTCATGGATATGGGCCGTTGGGTCTACTCGAGCGACCCCGGTCCGCGGGGTGAGCGGGACTTTGGACAGCGGCTGAAATGCAAGGACGGTGAGTTCAACCTGCTGGTCGGCCAGGATTACATGTGGCAAGCCTGGGTGGAGGTGATGGGCAATCCTGCATGGGCGCAGAGACCGGAGTTTCAGCAAAGAGCAACCAGGTCCGCCCACATGGACGAGATCAAAATGCACGTTGAGGAATGGGCCGCAGATCATCCCAAAGAAGAGATCTACCGCATGGCCCAGGCCAGGAGGGTCCCGCTCTTCCCGGAGCAGTCCATTGCAGAAGCGGTGGACTCCGCGCAGATCCAGTCGCGCGGATTCCTCAACGATTTGCCCATAACCAGCGGCGGCAGCGCTCAAGGCCCCAGCGCCCCCTATCAGTTTTTGGGCATGCCGTGGAGCATAAGATATCCCTCGCCGCGGCTTGGCCAGCACAATGACGGCAATATGGCACGGGAGCTGTCGCACGTCTTCAAGGAGATGGCGGCGGACGATGACGTTATGGTCACCGTTCTCACCGGCGCCGGCAGAGGGTTCTGCTCCGGCGCGTACATGAAGAACCCCAACGTGCATGTGATAAACAGCGTGGGAGAGTCTCCCGTAACTCGGAGCGCGTCAGATTCCTGGTCCTACATGCAGCTATGGAACTACCCAAAGCCCTTGATCGGCGCCATCAATGGCGTTGCTTACGGGAGCGGCCTCAACATCAGCCTTGGCTGCGACATCATCATCGCCTCCACCGAGGCAAAGTTCTGCTTCCCCATGGCGCGCCTTGGGATCATTCCTCATCTTCCCGGCGCTATTGGGCTTGCCCTGTACGTCGGCAAAGCAAAGGCCGCCGAGATGGCCATTATGGCGCGGCCTGTGACCGGTGAAGATGCATACCGCTGGGGTCTTGCCAACAAGGTCGTCCCGCCGGAAGAGTTGATGAACGAAGCTTACGCATGGGCACACGAGATAGCTGGCCTGGCTCCTCTCTCCTTGCGCCTCATCAAGGAAGACCTACAGGATAGCTGGCGAGGACATTTTGCTGCCAACGCTAACCCCCTTCGCGCGATGCTCGTCCAGATGACCGAAGATCGCGCCGAGGGCCATACCGCTATGCGTGAGAAACGAGCGCCGGTTTTCAAGGGAAGGTAGTTTTCCCAGGCGACATGCGTCGAGGGGCGTCCTCACAGGAGGAGCCCCTCGTCTCGTTCCGTCGGAGTTCAGGCGTCTTACATGACCGAAAAAGTTATGCACACTTGGAATTCTGGCAACTTTACGGCAGTGAGCCTGTGCAATCATGAGAGCCATTGTGATAGCGTGAGGAGCATCGTGGAATTCGTGAAAAGACTGCTGGGAGGGGCATTGTTATGATCATTGATGCGCACACGCACATTGTGCCGGAACATTTTCCGAACGTGGGGAGCAGGAAAGCTGGCGGTCGCTGGCCGCGCATGGAGCATATAGAGGGCAACCGGGCAAATGTCCTCTATGGGAGCAGCAACTTCCGGACGGTGCAAAACGGCTGCTGGAGCGTCCCCAAGAGGATCACGGAGATGCCGGCGCACGGCGTGGACAAACAGGTGCTATCGCCCATGCCGCGCCTCCTTAACTATGACCTTGAGGTCGATGACGCTATTGAGTTGACGCGCTGGATCAACGATGACATCGCGCGGATGATTGACGCTGCCCCGGACAGGTTCTACGGACTTGGGGCCATTCCCCTGCACCATGTCGATGCCTCTATCAAGGAGCTTCGGCGGATCAAAGAGCGCGGACTGCTGGGCGTTGAAGTGCAGACCAACATCGGCGGCAAAAACCTTGGTGACGCTGAGTTCCGGCCCTTTCTCAAGGAGCTGGAGAGTTTGAACCTGTGCATCTTCTCCCACGCCCAGAACCCGACGTTCGAGGACCGCTTTGTGGGTGAACCGGGCGCGAACGGCGTTGGGTTTCCGGTTGAGAATGGCCTTGCCGCCGCCGGTGTGCTGTTGGGCGGCGTGATGAACGATTGTCCGAACCTTCGCATCCTGTTTAGCCATGGAGCGGGTGTCTTCACGCAACTCCTGCCGCGCCTCCAAAACCAGTGGCAGGGCGCCGGCGGTCTCAAAGACGTCCTGCCCAAGTCCCCCTATGAGTATGCCCAGATGTTCTACTATGATGACATCTTCTTTGACAACCGCACACTGCGGTACCTCATCGAGATGGTTGGGATGTCGCAGATGGTAGTGGGTTCCGACTACCCCTTTGGGAGCGGCTACCGCATGGCGCACCACCCCGATGTGATCTTCAAAGAACTGGGGTTGAGCGCAGCCGATATCGAGGCTTTCAGCTCCAAGAATTGTCTACGGTTTTTGGGAGTCGACAAATAGCGATAGAGCCGGAACTCCTTACTCTGATAGCAGTAAGAAAGACTCCCCGACGATATCGTCGGGGAGTCTTTCTTTTCATGGACGAAGCTACGCTGGATAAAGCGCTAAGCATCTATGGTGATAGCTATTGGAAGAGTTTTAAGGCCGCTACGACTCCCCCCTTATCAGCAACATCGGCAGGTGAGGACCCTTCCGAAGCACTTCATCCGTCACGCTGCCGAATACCAACCTACCCAATCCACCCCGACCATGGGTCGACATCGCGATGAGGTCAACTTTCGACTCTTTGGCAAACTCCAAGATCGCGGCGGCGGCAGACCCTTCCACGATGTATTTGGTTGCTCTTAAACCTTCCGCCTTCAGACGATCTGCAACGGAGCCCAGGTAACTCTCAGCATCATGCTTGATCGCCGTATATTGCTGGTCAGCTACCTCTACCCCAAGCTCGGCTCCCGAAACAGAACCTTCCATTGTTGTTGCTGCTGTTTCCAGCAGGATCTGGCTCATGGAGGGCACAGTTTGCAGAAGGAGGATTTCTGCGTCAAATTTTTTCGCCACTTCTTTGACATGAGGCAGCACTCCTTCAGCAATTGAGGAGCCGTCCAAGGGTACAAGGATCTTCTGGTACATTTGATGCTATCTCCTAAAGAATCGGTCTCCCATTCACCATCATTGTGTTCCCATTATCCCACACATTCAAGAGGAAAATCAGAGTGCAGATCAAGTTCCGGCAAAATCCTTGACTTTCCAAGAAAAGTGGAGTGAAATCGTACCAGCAGTTCTTGCACGTTGTGAATATAAAGTGTCTTGGGAGGAAGTCTATGGAGTTTGAACTGGAGTACTCAAGGGAACAGGAAGCCTTCAGAAATGAAGTAAGGGAGTGGCTCTCAGCCAACATACCCGCCGGCATAAGCATTTCCCCGCGCGTTGAAGAGCACCCTCGCGAGGAATGGGAAGCGCGGCGCGAGCTCGGTCGGAGGCTTGGAGCCAAGGGCTGGCTCTGGCCCCTTGCCCCCAAGCAGTACGGTGGAGGTGGCCTGACCACGGAGCATGCTATCATCCTTCACGAGGAAATGGATCGCTATCATCTCAGTATGGTGCCTTATTCCGACAGCGCGAGCCTTGTGGCGCCTGCGGTCATGGTATGGGGCTCAGAGGAGCAAAAGAGCTATTTCCTGCCTCAATCATTTAAAGGAGAGGTAGTCTACTTCCAGTGCCTGACCGAGCCCGAGGTCGGCTCCGACCTCGCCAGCGTGAAAACGCTGGCGGTGCGCGATGGCGACGAGTACGTCATAAATGGTCATAAGACCTTCATTGGCGCAGAGCACGGCGTGGACTACCTCTGGACGATTGCCGTCACTGACCCCAAAGCGCCCCGCCACGAGAACGTGAGCTGGTTCATCGTTCCCGCAGATGCGCCGGGCATCACCATGATGCCCTTAGACCTCATGGGATCCCGAGGCACCAGTGGTTCGCCCGACGGCTATAAAAACAGCATCTTCTTCGACAATGTGCGTGTTCCCGTGTTCAACCTCATCGGCGGTGCGAATAACGGTTGGAAGGTCGCCAGCACCCACCTGGAGCTTGAGCACGGCGGTGGTGGCAATGTAGGCCGCAACCTCTTCGTCGAGATGCTCTGGGACCATGTGCGGACCGCCAAACTCGACGGCGGTCGGCTGTGGGACGACCAGGATGAGCGTGACATCCTTATGGATGCTCACTTTAACTCAGAGATTACCAGGCTCTTTGGTTTGCGCAATTTCTACCTTGCTCATTCCAAGAAGGAACGGTCTTACGGTGGTTCACAACTGTCCTTGCACCGCAAGCAGTCCGGGCTTGATATGACCCACCATATGGCGCGGGCCTTTGGTTACACCGCCCTGCTCGCCGACCCGGCATACCGGCCGATGGACGGGAACCTGGAGGTCCAGCAGCGGGAGGGCGTTATCAACACTCATCCCGGCGGCACCATGGACGTTCAGAAACTCATCATATCCAGGCGCATTGGGATAGGGCGCACCAGCAGGGAAGAGGCGGGACAGCTCGCCTAATCAATAACGAATCCACCAAAGCAAGCAAGCCGGCGTTATGCCGGCTTACTTGCTTCTGTGGATTGCTCATCATGAGTAGTATGAAATGCGACGATTTGTTGAGTGCAACCCGATGATCGGTCGTCTAACCCTGAGGCGCCTGAGCGTGCCCGACGCCGCCAGCGCGCCTCGGGCGGGTTCGGCCGAAATGCGATTCTCGCGCAACCGAAGCTTGGAAAGTTGTAGTAACAGCGTCAGCGGAGTAAACTGACGAAATGCCGCGCATGGGAAGGATTTCCGCGGAGAGGTCCGGCTGCACGACACAACAATACGACGATAGCGCTGCTGTCATGAACGAGTCTAACACTGCTTTCGAACTGCCGCTCTTCTTGCTCCACGCGGTTCTTTTCCCGCAGTCGTCGCTCCAACTACGGGTGTTTGAAGCACGATATAGGCGGTTGGTAGATTTCTGTCGGCAGAAGGACAGCATATTTGGCGTGCTCCTTATCAAGTCAGGCAAAGAAGTTGGCGGCCCGGCAGAGCCGTATTTGATTGGCACGACGGCGCGCATTGAAAAACTCGGACACCAAGAGGATAATACCCTGGTATTGAGCGCCGCCGGCGTCCGGAGATTTCAGGTCCATTCCATCATGGGGTGGGACCCTTTTCCCATGGGCCTTGTAAGTTACCTTGATGATGATACCGCTTCTCCTGATGCGCAACTCGTAGAGCGTTTGCGCGCCAACTCAGTCCGATGCGTGCAACTCCTGCTGGGCCTGAACGGAGAGTGGGCGCGTGATTGGAATCTTCCCAGAGACCCAACTGACCTGTCCTATCTGCTGGCGTCCCGCATGCCCATCACCCTTCACACCAAACAAGAGCTCCTGGAAACCACCAGCACGGGAAAGCGTCTTAAACTGGAAGAGCCGCTGCTTGAGGATCAGCAGCGGCAGCTTCACAGACAGCTATTGGAGAGCCTTTGGTTACAGAGCGCCCGGCTTAACTAGCGGCGCGCTCCCGGAAGATTTCAACGCCAGCAGACTCAAAAACGCCGTGGATAGGCGCGTTCGGCTTCTTGACGCGTAGCATAATCGCATGTGCGCCGGTATCTTCCAGCACGCTCTGTGCTATGGCTTCAGCAAGGGCTTCCAGGAGCCGGAACCGGCGCTTGGTAACCACCTCTTCCACCCGCTTGAACACCCTGCTGTAATTCACCGTATGCTCCAGTCTGTCGGTCTGCCCGGCGGCGCGCAGGTCTATGTGCAGCTCCAGATCAATGACGAAGCGCTGACCCAGCCGCGCCTCCTCCTCATTGTTGCCATGATAGCCGTAGAAGGTCATGCCGGTGAGCAGAATCTTGTCCGTGGTCACGTTACCCTCGCTGGCCTTCCAGGCCGAGGTCGACCGCGATGGCTTGCATCGCCCCGATGACAAAGGAAAAGTGCCCATCGATATCCACGCCCAGCTCTTGCAACCCTTGGTGGATGTCCTCACGGCTCACGGCGCGGGCGAAGGCCTTGTCCTTCATCTTCCGCTGCACGGCTTTGGCGTCCACATCATGGATGCTCTTGCTGGGGCGCACCAGGGCCGTGGCGGTGATGAGGCCGGTGAGCTCATCGATGGCAAAGAGCGCCCTGTCCATGAGGTGAGCCCGGGGCACGCCCGTGGCGTCATTGTGGGATTCCACGGCGTAGGCCACCTCTTCAGGAAAGCCGCGTTCTCTGAGGATGCGGGCGCCCTCTTTCCCATGCTGCTCCACAGACGGGTACTGCTCGTAGTCAAAGTCGTGGAGCATGCCGGCCATCCCCCACGACTCGGTGTCTTCCCCGTATTTCCGGGCGTAGGCGCGCATTGCGGCCTCCACCGCGAGGCCGTGTTTCACCAGGCTGTCCGTCTTGGTGAACTCGTTCAGGACGCTCCAGGCGTCGGCTCTGGTCTTGCTCATGGTCTCACCATACCCATTGCTCCTTTATCCGGATGCCCTTGCACCATGACAACCATAGAATCAAAGGCTTTCTCTCGAAGTATAGCATGGGCGATTTGCTACAATCGGGGTCTACGCCGTAGCGTTGGTAGGTTGCGAATGCTATCCCCTCTCCCACGGGGAGAGGGTTAGGGTGAGGGGTATTCAGGTGAGCTCGGCTCTACTTCGTCTAATATTCTGGCAAGCACGGCCTCCGTCTCCCGCAGCACCTCCAAGATTGGTAAAGCGCAACACACGGAGCCCGTGAGACTCCAGGTACAGTGTCCTTGCGGCATCCTCAGCAGCATTCTTGGGAGCCGCGTGCTGACCACCATCGACTTCGATGACTAGCTTTCGCTCGTGGCAGTAGAAGTCCAGGATGAAGGGGCCGTACTCATGCTGTCGACGGAATTTGACGCCGCCCACCTGCCGATCTCGCAGGCAGCGCCAGAGCACAGCTTCTGCGTCGGTACCGGCTCGCCGAAGCGCGCGGCGGCGCGTTAGAGACGTAGCACTTGTTGGATCAAGAGGATAGGTCAACGTGCTGCCCTCACCCCTTCGACAAGTCATTCGACTCTGAGAGTCTCAGACTCGATGAGCTCAGAACAGCGCCTAACCCTCTCCCTCAGGAGAGGGGATTGAGCGTCATCTCTCTACGAGGCCAGGTTCTACCAGGAGCCTGTGGGTGACCGAGATGATTGTCAGATTTTGGCACTCCCTCGTCAAGCAAACGTCGTTCTTTCATCAAGGGGGTCTGCGAAGTAGAATGCATTAAAGCATCCTGCCGAGAGGGTGGTAGCAGCGTATGAGGATTAGGGTTTAGAATGCACTCAAGCCCAGTCGTGTATGAAGACTTAGGTTACTTTTTGGGTACAATACAGGAAAGCCGGATGTAAAGAATGCCGCTAGACGATCTCGTGCACCTAATTGAACGGCTGCGGGAGCGCATCCAACAGCATGGCTCAGTATTTTCACCAAGTTTGGAGTTGCCTCGCGCACTAAATTGTTAGCATGCCTTCTCCGCCACCATGTCGAATTGTTTGAATGACTCCAAAAATGGCAGAAAATTTGGAAAAATAGCGGTACCCGTGATGACAGGATGCCTCCTCGCCGAATATACTAAGAAACTGTACTACACGCGTTGTCGCGACCAGGAAGGAGTTCAGGCTATGCTGAGTTCTCGTACGATCCGTCTTTGCGTCATTGCTGTCATCACCACTCTGATACTGGCGGCGGCGTACATGAGTGTCGCCATGCCCACTGCCCGGGCAGCTTTGAGTCCAAAGGATGTTCCTGCGGCCGGATCTGCTTTCGCCGCCACTGGCGCTCCCGGGACCGATGTCCCGGGGCAGGCAGCAGCGGCCGAGTCCGATGATGAGGATGATAAGCTTTGCACTAGTAAAGAGCCAATTGTGTTTGATGAAGTCCTCCTCTCTGCGCGGGATTACAACGCCAAGTGTATCGAAGTACGCCGCCAGGGCGTGAAATTGTCGTATCGGCGACGGGATGGGATGTACTATGTCTTTGCGACTGACGACAACCGCAAGAGCAAACTGATGGAGGAGATGGGATTCCCACCCTCACCGAAACCAAAGGGGGGTTCACATTTGCCGCCTCCATCCGTTGGTGAGGCGTCGGCCGGGCCTTCCCTATCCAAGCCAACAGGCGCAAAGCTCTTGGCGCCTCTTTTGGCATGTCCCGGGGCCGGTAACTCTTCCCTTTGGTTTGAGCATGCAGCATGCGGTGGGAGTGCCATTACCTGTTCTGAGTGTGCATCTGCCGACTTACGGAACGTCCTCGATGGCTGGAACGACAGAATTTCTTCGATCCAGGCGTGGACGAACGGTATGAACTGCATTTACGAGAATATTGATTACGGAGGTGCGGAACTCTGCATTATTTGGGCTCAATGGGATGACTTGACGGACGGCGGGGGCATCTGGAATGATGTTGCCTCTTCTTTGCAATCAGTTGCGTATGCCCGCTGACGGCTTTGCAGCGTACCAAGACGGCATGATTTACCCTGGGGCGGCTACTTGTAGCCGCCCCGCCTGCTTATTTTCAAGAAGATCAGGTGGCTCCTGCCTAATTGACGAGACTCATCCTACCACGCGAAGGTCTGATCCGGCACCCTGTTTGTGATTCCGATGGGTACCGTCTTCGTCCAGTGCGGTTCCACCTCTTACTGTGCCTGTCGGCCGATGGGCGATAGCAATCGCCTTCGGAGAAGAGTTGTCCCTGCTCCTTTCTTGTCGGCTTGCTCGCTTTCCGCGAGCCTTCGTTATCACGACACGGAGGCAATGGCGTTATCGATGGGTTATGAAGCCTCTCCCATGAGAGGCCGCGTCCGCGGCCGATAGGAGAAGGGAGTCGAGCGCTGATGGGCTGGCCGACGCTCTTTGGGTCTGAGACAGGTTGAGGAAAGGGTCAGCGATTAGTATTCTCACAATACATCGGTGATAGCTAAACCTTTCAAAAAGTCTTCCAGCTTCCTGAACCGCAAGGGTTTCTGCCGCATCTTCTCCAGCATCTTCAGGTCTTCGGCGTCCTCCAGCCGCTCCAGCAACTCCTGGTACTCCCCGATGTCCAGGATCACTGCTGTTGGCACGCCGTCTCGAACTACCAACTCTGGCGTTTTCCTCTTTGACTTGCTACTCATAGCCTGCTCCCCCTGCTGACTTGTGCTTTTCACCAAAGATACCACAGAGCTAAGTAAGGGGTGCGCCTTCCTTGTCCCGTGCTCCGGCAGCCAGCTATAATGCGGGCGGAGGCGAATGATCCTTGGACGTCAAAGACACCCTGAACTCACCCCAACAAGAAGCGGTCGAGCTTCCCAGCGGCCCGCTCCTCATCCTGGCCGGGCCGGGCAGCGGCAAGACCCGCGTCATCACGCAGCGCATTGCGCACCTCATCACCAACCTTGGGGTGCCGCCCTACCGCATCATGGCGGTGACCTTCACCAACAAGGCCGCGCGGGAGATGCAGGAGCGCCTCAGCGGGCTCATTGGGGGCCTTGCGGACGAGGTGACCATGGGCACCTTCCACCGCGTGTGCGTGCGCATCCTGCGCACGGAGGCCGGCTATGCCGGGTTGGACAGGCAGTTCGTCATCTACAACGACGACGACCAGGTCAATCTTGTGAAGCGGTGCCTGATGGATCTGGAGGTGAACACCAAGCAATACACCCCGCGCGCGGTGCTCTCTGCCATCGGACACGCAAAGAGCATACTCGTCACCCCGGAAGACTATCCCGCCCACACCTACTTCGAAGAGGTGGTGCGCCGGGTTTACGAGCGCTTCCAGATGGAACTGGCGCAGGCGAAGGCGCTGGATTTTGACGACATCATCATGCTCACGGTGCAGCTTTTCCGTGACCAGCCCGCAGTGCTGGAAAAATACCAGACCCGCTACCTCCACCTCCTCATAGACGAGTTTCAGGACACCAACGTGGCGCAGTACGTCTGGGCAAGGCTCTTGGCGGCGAAGCACCGCAACATCTGCGTGGTGGGCGATCCTGACCAGTCCATCTACTCCTGGCGCTCCGCAGATATCCGGAACATCATGAACTTTGAACAGGACTACCCGGACGCCAAGGTGGTGCTCCTGGAGCAGAATTACCGTTCGACCAAGACGATTTTGGAGGCCGCCCGCAGCGTCATCTCGGTGAACCGCCAGCGCAAGGAAGTCCATCTCTGGACACAGAATGACGCCGGTTCCCCCATCACCTTTCGTGAGGGCTACGACGAGGAGGAGGAGGCCTGGTACGTGGTGCAGGAGCTTGAACGGCTGGTCACTCGCGGCCAGTATGATTATGGCGACTGCGCGGTCATGTACCGCACCAACGCGCAATCGCGCGCGCTGGAAGAAGCCATGGTGCGGGCAAGCATTCCGTATAAGCTGGTGGGCGCCACGCGTTTCTACGAGCGCAGGGAAATCAAAGACCTCATGGCCTACCTGCGCCTGATCCAGAACCCCTATGACGGCGTGAGCCTGCAGCGGGTGATCAACGTCCCCCCGCGCGGCATCGGCCAGCGGACGGTGGAAGAGCTGTTGCGATGGGCAGGACGGTTGGGCGTTCCCCTCTACACCGCCATCCAGCTTGCCACCGAGCCAAGTGACGAGGACGATACCTTCGGCCTGCCGCGGCCGCAGTTCTCGCCCAAGATCAAGATCGCGCTCAAAAGCTTCCTTGACCTCCTCAACGAGCTGATGCTCGCGTCCGGCAGTGATTACCTGACCGATCTCTTTGACCTGCTCTTGGAGCGGCTCAACTACCGTGTCTATCTCTTGGCCGCTCTTGAAGACGGCGAGGAGCGCTGGGAAAACGTTCAGGAGCTTCGCGCGGTGACAGAGCAGTCTAATGAGATGAAGCCGCCCACCGGCCTGGAAATGTTCTTGGAGAATGTTGCCCTGGTCTCGGATGTCGATAACTTGCAGCAGCAGGGCGACTCGTTGACGCTCATCACGCTGCACCAAGCCAAGGGACTGGAGTTTCCCGTGGTCTTCATTGCCGGGATGGAGGAGGGGATCTTCCCGCACATTCGGTCCTTCGACGATCCGGCCCAGATGGAGGAGGAACGCAGGCTGGCCTACGTGGGTATCACCCGGGCCAAAGAACGCCTGTATCTGCTGCGCGCGTTCCGCCGCAACACCATGGGCACCCGCATGCCCAATCCTCCCTCACGCTTTCTCAAGGACATTCCACCCCACCTCCTGGTAGCGACGCAACGGGTCGGGACGGCTGGTGACGCGTCAAATTCCATCAGGGCTGTTGGCCCTACCGCGACGCGTGTGCCGGTGTACTCCCCTGCGATGGAGGAAGCTGCATCATCCCCGTCACAGCCACTGTCGACACCAGCGCCGTTCAAAGCAGGCGAGCAGGTGCGACACAAACAGTTCGGCGAGGGTATCGTGGTGAGCTGCGATCTTGACCGGGGAGACCAGGTGGTGACTGTGGCGTTCAAGGGCTCGGTAGGGGTCAAACGTCTTCTGCTAAGCTACGCGCCGCTTGAAAAACTCCCGTAGCATGCTGCCCAAGTTCACCGTTACAAAGGAGTACCACCAGGTATGGTGAGATTGCCGCGGATTTTCTATGGCTGGTGGATTCTCCTTGCCAGCAGCTTCATCACCGCGCTGGTGGGCGCGATCAACGTCTATGGCTTCAGCCTCTTCATCGTCCCGCTTACCACCGAATTTGGCTGGACGCGCACCATGCTTTCTGGCGCCATCTCTCTTGCGCGCCTTGAGGGTGGGCTGCTCGGTCCATTAGAGGGGTTTCTTGTGGACAAGTCCGGTCCAAGGCGACTGATGCTCATAGGAATCCCGGTGCTTGGGGCTGGATTTATAGCGCTTGGACAGCTAAGCGCTCTCGCTGCTTTCACCGGACTTGAGTCCATTGCCATCTTCTACGTTGTGTACATTCTGATGATATCGCTTGGAGGTGCGCTGGGGACCTTCACACCGGCGACCACAGCAGTAGCCAATTGGTTTGTGAGACGCCGCGGGATCGCCCTTGGACTCCTTTCCTCCGGTTTTGGAGTAGGAGCAATGGTCGCCACGCCAATCCTTGGCCAAGCAATCCAAACGTTGGGATGGCGTCCCGCCGCAGTGGCAGCGGGACTATCCGTCCTTATCATTGGCATTCCTGCGGCGCTGGTGATTCGCCATCGCCCTGAGCAGTACGGCATGCAGCCGGATGGTGACCCCCCGACGGTGGAGGAACAGCCCCTTCGCGCGGCTTCTGAATCGGACTCGAACGCCTCAAACCATCGCAGCCATGGCGGGGACCGCACGAGCGTCGAGCAGGACTTCACCACCCGTCAGGCGCTGGCCACTCTCTCCTTTTGGATATTGGCCATTACCTTTTCGCTGCGGATCATGGTCAGCGGCGCGGTCGCGCTGCATTTGGCGCCCCTCCTCATCGACATGGGCATGACAACCGCCGAAGCCGGCGGGGCACTGAGCCTCCTGGCGGGGATTAGCATTGCGGGACGCTTGGGCTTTGGCTGGCTTGGGGACAGACATGACAAAAAGGTTGTGCTTATCGGCGGGCTTGGGACTATGGTGATGGGACTTCTCGTGCTCGCCTATTCTACTGAGTTTTGGCACATTGTCTTGTTCTTGCTCCTCTATTCTCCGTCCTACGGCGGATTGGCTTCCTTGATGCCCACAATCCGGGGGGAGTTCTTTGGACGCAAATCCTTCGCTACCATTGGAGGGGCGATGGGCCCCATCACCACCCTGGGGACCGTCAGCGGCCCTGTTTTCGCGGGCTATATCTTCGATACGACAGGGAGTTATCAGATAGCGATGCTCGTGTTTGCGGTGGGAACGGTGATAGCTCTGGTGCTGACGTTATTCCTCAAACGTCCCAAACTGCCGGACAGCACCTCCGAAGTCACTGCCGCCGTCACAGCACCTGCGCCTGGACACATCCCAAGCAATTAACCTCGCGCAACAAAAATGCCCCTTTCAAAGCGGGGCATTCGCAGTTTTCAGTGCGAAAACGGAGTTAATCCTTCACTTCCAGTATCAACTCAATCTCTACCGGCGCCCCAAGCGGCAACTCGAACGCGCCCAGGGCGACACGAGCGTGGCGGCCGGCATCGCCAAAGATGCTGATAAGCAACTCCGATGCCCCGTTTGCGACCCTCGGCTGATCTGTGAAGCCAGATGTGGATGCGACGTATACTGTGACTCGTACCACCCGGCTGACCTTGTCCAGGCTTCCCAGTGCATGTTGGGCAACGGCCAATCCGTTCAGGGTTGCCCGCCGAGCAGCTTCTTGCGCCTCTTCAATACTGAATTGGGTCCCAACTTTGCCGACTTTTTGCAGACGTCCTTCCACCAAGGGAAGCTGACCGCTGATGAAGAGAAGATTCCCTGTGCGCACCGAGGGATCATACGTGGCAACGGGACGGGGGGGCTCTGGCAGGGTAATGCCCAGATCCTTTAATTTTTTCGCGATGCTCATAAGACACCCACTTGCAGAAATAGACAGCCCAAGCACTCATGTCTTGGGCTGTGGAAAGTATAGCATGTCCTGGTCTTACGGAGAGGGTATTTTCAGGCTGGTTGCTCCTGACGTTCGCGCAGCGCCCGGTCGATACGCACCGAGTTCCAGCGGTAGCGTACGGCATATTTGAAGATCTCTTGCCGCAACGTTGGGTCGTCTATCTGTGCAAATGCTAATGCCACCGCTTCGGTGATATGACCATTGCTCAGACTGTCTTGAATATTTTGGTCGAGATTTAACAGAAGCAGTGTCTCCTCCACCTGCTCCCTGTCGATGGCAAGTCGCCCGGCAATTTCGTCAGCGTCCATCCCCATCTGTTCCGACAGTACACTGCAGAGGCGCGCGCGGTCCATCGACGGAAGATGCTGGAGATGCCACTCGTCCGCAAGCACCATCTGAATGGCCTCTCGGGGCGCCACATCCTGAATGCGAACCGGTACACTCTCAATGCCGAGAATGCGGGCCACTTGCCAGCTCCGCTCTCCTGTAATGAGCCAGTAGGTCTGGCCACCCATAACACTCCCCAGTGTGGAGGGCATCACCACCAGTGGCCTGAGAAATCCATGTGAGCGGATGCTTTCCACGAGGCCGTCCAGGGCCTGTCGATCAATTCTGCTCAAGGGGACGAAGGGGTTGGGTTGAATGAGATTGAGGTCCATCATGACAATGAGGAAATCTTGAGCAAGGGGAAACTGGTGGCCGCCGATGCTCGCCATGGGCATACCACTCGTGCCCCCAACCGTTTGAGGCGCTGCAAGAATGTCCGACCTGACCTGGGGCCTGGGCGCCATCTGCGTGGACGTTTCACCTTCGTTCGAGGAGGGCATGGCGCGAAAAAGGGCGCTGAGACCCTGCGCAGACTGCTCACGATTCTGGCCGCCCAGGCGGCTTTTCAGGGCGCCACGCTGCACGCCGAATGGTCGGGGTTCTGGAGTTTGGGATGGGAATTGATACGTGTCTTCCTGTCCGCCTGGTCCCTGCGGCAACTCTAATTTGGGAAGCGGTCCCTGTGGCTGCGTCTGTGGCCGTAGCTCTGCCTCGTCTCCTTTGAGCCCACTCGACAGTAGTACGCCAAGGCCACGACCGAGGGCATTCTGGCGCTCACGGTTTTGAATCCTGCTCTGCAGGACACCCGGGCGGACGAAATTATAGTTTTTTTGATCCTTGTTTGGTTCGTCCATGTTTAGCCCCCACTATTTCCGAAAACGCGCTAGCATCTCTTCCGCTACTAGGTTGTAGGCTTTGGTGGCGGGTGAGTTTGGCGCGTATTCCAGCAGCGTCAGTCCATGGCTCGGCGCTTCGGCGACTCGCACATTCCTGGGAATGACCGATGCAAAGGTTTGTGGGAAGTGACTGCGCACTTCATCTACCACCTCTCTCGAAAGAGAGGTGCGGCTGTCGTACATGGTCATGATAATCCCCCCCAGCTCAAGCTGGGGGTTAAGGTTGTCTCGGATCATTTCTATGGAAGTTAACAGCTCTGTGAGCCCTTCCAGCGCCATATACTCGCACTGCACCGGCACAAACACGTACTTTGCCGCGCAGAATGCATTCACCGTCAACAGGCTCAATGCCGGCGGGCAGTCGATGATCGCAAAGTCATAACTGCTATCGATCTCCTGGAACGCACGGCGCAGCTTAAACTCACGGCTCATCTGAGGCGCGAGCTCTATTTCCGCAGCGACCAAACTAGAGGAAGAAGGAAGGATGTCGAAATTGGGGACCTGGGTCGGCTTAATCACGGTGCTTGCCGGCATACTGCGGACAATGACCTCATGGATGGAGGGGCCCTCTCCGACCGACGCGCCTAACGCGCTGGTGGCGTTCGCCTGGCTGTCCAAATCGACCAGCAGTGTGCGATGGCCTTTGCTCGCGAAATAGGCACACAGGTTAATGGTAGTGGTTGTCTTCCCGACCCCGCCTTTTTGATTAGCAATAGCGGCAATAACGGCCATACAAATTCTCCCGCGTGTTGACTGAACAAACTGCACGCTTCAAGTTCATTTACCATAAATCGTAAACTAGTGGCATTGTAATTGGTTACTAAGAAACTGGTCAATGATCTCCCTCACAGAGCGATGCTGCCCCGTGTCAACTCACATAAGAATGTTACCGAGAAGGGGTTGCTTGCTCATTCAGGAATGTTATCGGGAGGCAGCCCCCCCTTTTTCCAGACGGTGTCCATATGGTATAGTGAGCCTGTTCAACTTGCATTCCCCGATAGCTCAATGGTAGAGCAGCCGGCTGTTAACCGGCTGGTTGTAGGTTCGAATCCTGCTCGGGGAGCCAGTCTAAACATCGCCGAAACAGCCACGGCCTGCGCGGGTGACTCGCCGCCGAAGCGCTCCTGGCGGTCCAGCACGAGCAATGGCGCATATTGGGGCTTGGGTGTGATGGACAGCACCTGGGGGCCCTCCACTACGATGCGCTGGAACACCGTCTGCACGTACTGGCGTTGCAGCTCGCGTGAACTCTTGGCCCAGAGCGCGCCGATATCCGTGAGATAGCTGGCCACACGCTCCACGTCCAGCACTTCGGTTGGGCGCTCCACCTCCGCCAACTGGCGGCGCAGCGACGCGCTCTCGCGGCGGTAGTGGGCATCGTCGATCTCGCCCCACAGGAACAGCTTCTTCAGCCGCTCTAGCTCGCCGGCCAGCCGGCGCGCAGCATTGGCATCGGCAGGTGGAGTCTCCATGCGTCGGCGCAGCTCCGCCACCACCGCGCCCATGTACTGGGGCGGCAACCGCATCGTCGATACATAGGCGGAAAGTTGTTCCTCGAAGATATCCGCTCGCACCATCGGCTGCTGGCAGGCCCCCTTGCCCTGTCGCTGAGCCGTGGAGCAGCGCATGTAGCGGAAATCGTTGTGGCCAGCCCTTAGTCCAAGCAGGGACGCACCATCATAAGCGCAGGTGGCCACTCCTGAAAGCGGGTATGGGTCGCGGCCAAATGGTCGCTTCGGGGTATAGCTGAGCCTCTTACGGGTCAGCGTATCCTGAACCTTTGCAAAGGTTGCAGCATCTACTAAAGCTGGATGTTTGCCTTGTGCAATGGTCCCTCCTCCACGTCTCAGATACCTGGCGACTTGGCCCGTATAGCTAACGTTCACCAGTATTTTACGGATGCTCAGAAGGTGTGGACAAAGTAAAGAACTTGTGGCATCCTTCTCGTAGTATACGAGGGGGTGTCACGTGGATTCGACTGCAACGGGGCCTGGTAACGTAAGCCAGCGCGGACGTCCGCAGAAGT
>Ga0082335_1000877_pt1 | contig 70074 bp, 66 predicted proteins | sample Subgrocontami58m_FD_72375 | JGI IMG/M metagenome (GOLD analysis project Ga0082335, IMG submission 72375) | Subsurface groundwater microbial communities from S. Glens Falls, New York, USA - GMW37 contaminated, 5.8 m (SPADES assembly) (version 2) ... | reverse complement strand
TGGGCAGGTGGAGCACAAGAGATGAAATCGATGCTGCAGGGCGGCTCATTGTGGACCGGGCAAAGTCTCTATTACAGGGATGATTCGCGGACATAGCAGAAAGGCGGAAGACATGGCAGGCAAGACCATCGCGGTACTGGGAGGCGGCATGGGGGGGCTGGCAGCAGCGCAACATTTTCGAACTTTGCTGCCGGCTGAGAACCACGTCATAGTGGTGGAGAAGGAAAGCTCGTTTTACATGTGCACCTTCAATATGAGGCTCTTGGCAGGGGAGTTGAAAACACGGACGGAGCGCGAACGGCCGCTCTCTGGCCTGGCGCGCAAGGGCATCGAATGGGTGCAGGGTGAGGTGTTGGAACTGGACCCGAAAACGCGAAGGGTGCGCACCTCCAACGGGACGCTGGAGCCAGACATCATTGTGATCGCCCTGGGTGCAGAAAAGAGCGGGAGCGCAATACCCGGTTTCGCCGAATCGGCCCATAACCTGTATGAATCCGACGGGGCGCTTCGGCTTCACAAAGCAGTGGGAGAGTTCGATAAGGGACGAGCCGTTGTCCTGGTCAGCCGTCTCCCCTTTTCCTGCCCGGCTGCGCCCTGTGAGGCGGCCTTTCTGATGGACGCTGCTTTTCGTAAGAGGGGTATCCGGGAGAAAGTGGAAGTAGCCATCTATACCCCCGAGCCGAGACCTTTTCCATCCGCCGGCCCGGAGATGAGCAGCAGCGTCCTGCGTATGCTGAAAGAGCGGGACATCCAGTTCTTTCCGCAGCACAAGGTCCAGAAGATAGACATCGGGTCACGCAAGGTTGTATTCGAAGGGGATGAGGCTTCTTTCGATTTGCTGGCAGGCATACCGTGCCACGCCGTTCCCAGGGTCGTGCGGGAAGCAGGCCTGACTGACGAAACAGGCTGGATACCCGTTGACCTGACCACGCTTGAGACCCGCTACCCCGGCGTCTATGCTCTCGGTGACGTGACATCCATTCGCCAGCCCAACCCGACCGGTATGTTCCTGCCCAAGGCATGGGTATTCGCTGATGAACAGGCTCGCGTCATCGCGAAGAATGTGGCGGCACGGGTGAAAGGTGAAGAAGCCACTGCCAGGTTCGACGGCAAGGGCTTTTGCTACCTTGAAATCGGCGATGGCCAGGCCGCCTATGGCTCCGGGAACTTCTTCGCCTATCCGGCTCCCACCGTGTATTTGGAACCGCCCTCCCGCCGCCTGCACGAAGAGAGGAAGAGGAGTGAAGTGGAACAGTGGGAAAGCCTGGTCTAGCCATTCACTCCAGGCGCAGGTCGCGCTTGGCGTCAGCCGAGAATATGGCAGCACCATAAAGAGGAGCAACTGCTGTCGTCCATAGCGCCATTGACAGACGCCTTCAACGCGGATAAACTATAAGCGCTCATGCGCTTATACGGTTGGAGTCGATCATGATGCGTGAACTGGCGAGGATTTTCAAGGCGTTGTCGGACGAGACAAGGCTGCGTATCCTGGGCCTGCTCCTGGATAGGGAGTGCTGTGTCTGCGAGGTGATGCAGGCTTTGGACATCTCTCAGACCAGGGCCTCGCGCAACCTCAATATCCTTTATGACGCCGGCCTGCTACGGCAGAGAAAGGACGGTCTATGGTCTCTTTACTCGATAGACCAGGAAGGGATGGGGGAGGATTTCACCGGTCTGGTGAAGGCCGTGGAGAAGGCGTTGAAGGGCAATCCGGCAGTTGCTCTGGACAGGGAGAAGCTTAAGAATGCCCAAAAGCTCGGCCCGGGGTGCGTCCCGCAAACGAGTAAGATGTCTTCTAAACCCTGTGACTGTGGAGACAGTAACTAACAAGCCCGGAAGCTCAGACAAGGTTGACCCCTCTTGTGTTCTCTCCCACAACGGGGGGAGAGGTGGCTTTCCCTTTCCCTTGACGGGAGGGGCGCAGGTGAGGGTGATCCCGCCGGATGCGGACGCCAACTGGCTGTGTTGCGACTGGCAGTTGCTAAGTGAAATACGTAACCCGGATGTAAAGAAATGCGCAACGTCCGAATCACCTATTGTTCGGAATGAGGCTACCTCTCTCCGGCCACCAGTTTGGCGGCCGCGATCAAGGACAAGCTTGGCATCGAGTCTGACCTGAGGGAGGGTCATGGCGGGCTCTTCGAGGTGTCAGTCGACAACAAGGTGTTGTTCACCAACAACAAGAAGTGCGGCAACCTTCCCCGGAACGAAGACATCGTGGGCTTGATCCAGGGTGCAGGGACTATCTGAACTGTCGCTCCCTTTTGAATACGAAGGTTTTTTCTGAGTGATCGAAACAGGAATGAGAACGATGTGTGCTCCGCGGACTCAGTGACCAGTCCGAAACGGCTATCCACGCTGGACCGCTTCCTCACCCTGTGGATATTCCTGGCCATGGCTATAGGGGTTGGCCTGGGCTACTTCGTTCCCCGGACGGCTGATTTCATCACCCTGTTCCAGGTTGGCACCACCTCCATACCTATAGCTGTGGGACTCATACTGATGATGTACCCGCCGCTGGCTAAGGTGCGCTACGAGGAGATGGGACGTGTGTTCCGGGACTGGAAGGTGCTGGGCCTGTCCCTGTTGCAGAACTGGGTCATTGGGCCTCTGTTGATGTTCTCCTTGGCCATCGTCTTCCTGGGATTCCTGTGGGATCTTCCGGCGTACATGCAGGGCTTGATCATGATCGGCCTTGCCCGTTGCATCGCCATGGTCATCGTGTGGAACGAACTGGCCAGGGGCGATAGCGAGTACGCCGCCGGGCTGGTGGCCTTCAACTCAGTGTTCCAGATAGTGTTCTACTCCGTTTATGCCTACGTCTTCATCACAGTGCTGCCCGGCTGGTTTGGCCTGAAGGGTACAGATGTGAATGTGACCATCTGGCAGATCGCGAAAAGCGTTCTCGTTTACCTGGGAATCCCCTTCTTCGGGGGTATGCTCACACGCCTGGTGTTGATAAAGGCCAGGGGACGTCCATGGTACGAGAGCAGATTTATCCCAAAGATAAGCCCCATAACTCTGATAGCCCTGCTGTTTACCATACTGGTCATGTTCTCGCTCAAGGGAGAGTTCATCGTTCAATTGCCGCTCGACGTGGTGCGCATTGCCATTCCGCTGCTCATCTATTTCGTTGTCATGTTCCTGGTCGCGTTCTACATGGGCAAGAAGATCGGGGCAGACTATTCCAAGACGGCCACCATCGGCTTCACCGCAGCGAGCAATAATTTCGAGCTTGCGATTGCCGTCGCGGTGGCGGTGTTCGGCATCGGCTCGGGACAGGCATTTGCCGCCGTAATCGGACCGCTTATCGAGGTGCCGGTGATGATCGGCCTGGTGAACGTAGCGCTGTACTTCCAGCGACGTTACTTCCAGCAGGAAGTCGCCGTGCCCCAGATACCCGGATGCCGTTGAAGCTGGCCAGGGGACACATTGCTTCTTAGAAGTTTCAGGATTGTCCAGGTCATGCCCTGTCTTGCCGACCCGGCCAGGATCAGAATGGTGGCATCGCTTTCCGACCCGATCGACGGGGTGTTTCCTTACTTGAACGCTACCCTGAAGAACATCGGATACGTCCATGAAGCCAGGACGATAACCATGAAAAAGGAGCACAGGCTCATTACAGTTTACCCTCACAGGGTCAGCATGGCGAAGGCCGACGATGAAGAAGACGCGGAAGCTACTATGCGCTGGCTGCAGGAGTTGGTCAACCGTACCTGGGAAGACCGTGAGAAGATAACTCCCTCATACCAGTCGCACCAGGTCCTGAGACCGCTTGATGTGTACAGCCTCCTGCCGAAGAAGAACTGCGGCCTGTGCGGTGACATGACCTGCCTCGCCTTTGCAGTGGAATTGCTCGAGGGAAACCGGTCTATCGTCGATTGTCCCTTGTTGAAAGAAACCCAATGGTCCACAGCCGGGGACCGGCTGGTTGAGATGATTGCTGCAGAAGGCATCTTTAAGGCAAGTGCCTAGGGACGTTCTTGATGGAGAACACTTTCAAGGCCTGCCTCACTGTATACTGAGCTTAGCGATACCGTGGAGGCGTGAAATGGCTAACAGAGTCAGAATCCTGGGTTTCGCGGGAAGCCTGCGAAAAGGTTCATACAACAAGTCCCTTCTTCGTGCCGCGGCCGAGTTGTCACCAGGTGATGCAACTGTAGAGACCTTCGATATCGAGGGAATCCCGGCATTCAACCAGGACCTTGAAACTTCTCCTCCTGATAAGGTGGCGGAGTTCAAGGCGAAAATAAGGGCGGCAGATGCAATACTGATGGTGACCCCGGAAAACAATTACTCAGTACCGGGCGTATTGAAGAACGCCATCGATTGGGCCTCGCGGCCTTATGGTGACAACGCGTTCGACGGGAAACCTGCAGCTATCATGAGCGCTTCCATAGGCTCTCTGGGTGGGGCCAGGGCGCAGTACCATCTACGCCAGGTATTCATCTTCTTGAACATGTACCCTATTAATGGCCCCGAAATAATGGTGTCGAACGCGGCGCAAAAGTTCGATGCGAACGGCAGGCTGACCGATGATAAGGTAAAGGAACTGATAAAAGTGCAACTGAGGATGCTTGTGGACTGGACCAACAGGATCGGAAAGAAATAGGCCAGCCGCGTATCTCTATACAAACAAGAGGAGCATCCCTTTGTGGGATGCTCCTCTCTCAGACCTATTCGGTTTTGCCTTCTGACAGGTTGCTAGTTGTTCAGCGCACCCTGGTCGATCCAGTCCGCAATGAGTTGGACGTTGGCTGAGGACGTGTAACCCTGCATCGTACCCCCGGAGATGAGGGCGTTGTACAATCGACTGGCTGCCGCATTCCCTGCCGTTACCGTAGCCCTGGTGCCGGAGTAGCTGCTCAGCGTCACCCCTGCCGTGCCACCATGGCAACCGGTGCATGAATTCAGGATGGGCTGAATGGTTGCTGTGTAGCTGACCGGAGCCACCGTCGGAGGGGGTGGAGGAGGTGTGGTTGTGGGCGGTGGCGGTATAGTAGTCGTCGGAGGTGGCGGTGGCGGTATAGTAGTCGTCGGAGGTGGAGGTAGCGGTATAGTAGTCGTCGGAACGGGCGGTGTCGTAGTTACCGGCGGTCGTGTGGTCGTACTCTTGCCCTTCCGTTCGATCTCCCTGGCTACTGCACGGTTGCCTGATGTATAGTATTCAACTTTCACGCGAGAACCCACGGACGGTCTACCCTCTATTTCAGTTCCCGAATTCACCTGGAAAGTCTGGCCGCCGATCACCCATTGGGTGGTGCTGATTGAACTGACGATGCCGGTGAGTTCCTGTTCGCTGCCATCGTCACCGTCACGGTCATCGTCTCCATCATCGTAGCGTTGGCTTGATGAGGTGTCTTCTCTTGAGGACCTGCCTCCATCTGAAGCCACGGCTGTTCCCGCGAGAAGCACAACCGCTGTCAGCGGGATGGCCAGCTTGAAGAGAAACTTGAGAAACCTGTGTCCTCTCATAATGAACCTCCTTGAATGGACTCCACTGTTAATTATCCGTGCATAATGGGGTTACGGGCCATACTCATGGGGGTAGTCTTTGGCTACCCTTTCAGGTAGGTTGACATAAACCTGGTATCCCTTTAGCATTGATGTATGGTTGGCAGAGGCAGAACTATCCCCGGTCAGGTTGAGAAGACGTTGGCGTCCGGCCCGGGCAGCGTCATGCACAGAATACCTTTCTTTGCGTTAGCCTTTCTGCTGTTCCTCCAGGTCGCTGCTGGCGTCCCATCCAGTCATTCCCTGGCATACGCCGCTGCAGGGCGGACAATATACGTCGACCCCGTCAATGGCTTTGACGCCAACCCGGGCTCTTCAGCAAACCCTTACAAGACTTTGCAGAAAGCACTGGACGTGGCTACCCCCGGAACAACAATCAAGCTTGCCTCAGGCATCTATCAGGAAAGAAACGAGACCGTTCATGATGGGACTGCCGATGCCCCGATTGTAATTGAACCTATGGACGGTGCAAGGCCGGTCCTGGATGGGGACGGGAACACTTTGAACGCCATCCGGCTGGTCAATGACTACTATGTTGTCCGCGGTCTGGAGATACGAAACGTCTTTCAGGGAGTGCGCGTTGAGGGCGCGACCGGGGTGATCTTTGAGAACAACGTGGTCCACAATACCAGCCATGAAGCTGTCCGGTTGCGCAATTTCGCGGTCAAGAATGCTGTAAGGAACAACACGATTTATTCGGCCGGCATGGCGTACCAGGGAACAGGTAATGGGGAGGGGATATACGTTGGGACGGCACCGGAACACCGGTTTCAGAATGGAGGCCAGCCTGACATCACTACCGGCAACGTGATAACCGGGAACGAAATCTACTCGGTGGTCGAAGGCATAGACATCAAGGAAGACGCCTCGTTCAACTATGTCGCCGACAACAGAGTCTACAGATGCACAGACCCCAATTCCGGAGGCATAAACGTACGCGCCGATGAGAACTACATTTTGCGCAACGTGTCCTATGACAATGCCGGCGCCGGCTTTCGCTTCGGCGGCGACATTACCGACAGCCCTGGATATGGTGCAGGCTATCATTATGGCGTGAACAACGTGCTGCGTGACAATGTGTCACAGAATAACGCCGGACACGCCTATAAGTTCATGTACGGGCCTCAGGACGCAGACCTAAGCAACATGGGTTCAGGGAATGCCGGACAGACGTACTACTACGGCAGCGGCGTGGCTCCCTTCGTGTACAACGGGACTCGCCCGGTCATCATACCGGTGCCCGTAATCGGGGCGCCGGTCGCGCCTCCAGCAATCAGCCCGCCGCCCGTTCCCACCCCACCGGTATCGCCGCCGCCTGCGATTGTGCCTCTGCCGCCGCCACCGACGACCGCTCCTCCGCAGCCCTCGCTGAAGCCTGCCCTGGCCCCGCGGGTTCTGGGTCCCCGTGGCATCACGCTGGACCTGGTACCCTTGCTGTTGTGGGCCGGAACGGCAGGCGTGCAATATGATGTGCAGCTTTCGAGAGACCGCCTGTTTACGGGTGCGGGGATGGCTGCTGGCGCCAACGGTCTATCCTCAACTTCCTTCCGAGTTCCTGCAGGCTCCCTCCAGGGTTCTACGCTTTATTTCTGGAGAGTGAGAGCCACCAACGACCTGGGCCCCTCGCGGTGGACGTTGGGCGCCTTCCGCACGCCGTTCGGGCCGAGGGTTCCTCCGTTGCCGGTAATGTTTCCTGGAGGACTCAGCGCCAGCACTTCACCCGAACTCGTCTGGCGGATACTGCGGAACGAGGCCACCTCATTCGACATCCAGGTGTCCACCAGTCCGCTATTTGGCCCGGGCGCCATTGTATTCGAGCAGGCAGGCCTGGCTGCGCCTGCTTTCAATCCCGCAGGCACTACAGGCAGCCTGAGCCTGCCTGTGGCGCTGGAGACACCCAGGCGGTATTACTGGCGCGTCAGGGGCGTGAACGAATTCGGAGTTTCAGCCTGGCGCATGGGTACGTTCCTGACCGTGTGAAACGAACCCAACGAAAATGTTGTGAATTATTGACATTTGCTTGCGGCACTTTATGAGCTTGAAAGATGATTCCGGATATCATGAGTCAAGAGGTCAAGTCCAGGAAGACGGACAGAGCAAGACAGGAGGGAGACCATGCCAAAACTAGGGCCAACCGAGCTGATCATCATTCTGGTGATTGTTCTCGTTATTTTCGGGGTAGGTAAGTTACCCCAGATCGGCGGGGCAATCGGCAAAAGCCTGAGGGAGTTCCGCAAGACCAAGGACGAGGTCGCTGAGGTCAAGGTAACGGTGGAGCCTTCGGCGTCCGACATCAAGAGGTAAGGGTTCAGCCGTCTATGTCAGCTCTCTGCGCGAACCCCGCGCAGAGCGGGCTTCTTCTTCTGCAATTCAGCGCGATTCTGCGCTGGACCCATTGTCGCCCGCCCGGGCAGCCCGCGTTCAGCCCGCCGAAGTTGGCGCTACCTGCTCTCCGCCCGTTCTTCCCATAAACGCAACACTATCCGGCGCGAAAGTTCGTAGCCGTACCCCCGTCGCTGCAAGAACGTTCCCAGACGCTGGATGAAGTCCTTCTCTCCGACTTCTCCCATGGTTCTCGCCTTCTTTGCCGCTGCCGTGTACGCTCCAGATTCTTCATCGACACTGGAGACCACCCGGGCAACGACATCACCCGGGATACCCTTACGCCGCAGTTCCATTCCCATCATCCTGCGGCTTCGGGGTCGGGACGCCTCCCGTCCGTCCTTCCAGGAAGTGGCAAACGCGGTGTCATTGATTAGAGACAATTCCTTGAGCTTCTCTAGCTCAGGCTCGACGATTTCTTTCTTGAACCCGGCCCTCCTCAGTCTATCTTTCACCTCTTTTTCGGACCGTGGACGATAGCTGAGGTAACGTAATGCGGCCTCGTGCGCCCGGTAACGCCTGTCCGCCGAATTCAGTTCAAGTACTTCTTCGGGAGTGAGTTCGGAACCTACTTTGAGGTCCGTGGCGAGAGCTATTTCTTTTGCCAGAGTGAGCGTTGTGGAGGCATCAAGCAAGACAGTGAAGATGCCTTTCTTCAACACTTCTATTGAGGTGACCCGCATTCGCAACAGCCTTTCGAGCGCGCCCGGCACGTCCCAATTACTGCCAGCGTAGTATTTCCTGCATTTCTCCTGCCAGCTTTTCGCTTTCTTCTTGAGAAAGGCCAATATTGCCTTCAAGCTTCTGCAGGTACTGGTCAATATCGGGATGATGCCCCCTGGCTTCAGCAATCCGGCGGTCAAGGCTCTCGGCTCTGGTTGATAACTCCGATATGTCCAACTTGATCCCGAGCATGTCTCTCAACAGGGGAAGCACTTGCAGCCAGGCCGAGGGGTCGTCTGCGGTTGCCAGATAAAAAGGAACACCAACCCAGAGACTGGCGCCCGGAATGCCCCTCCTTTGGGCAGCCCAGAGCAGATATGAACTCATCGAAGGTCGCTGCCCTGTTTGGGTCTGGTGGTCGATGCCCTCGACGCTGTACTTGCCAAGATTCCGTAGAGTATTTGGAGAATTGCCAACGGCGAAAAGCTGCCGGGGCGAGGTGTGGGCCGCTATGGAGAGAATGCCTCCAACTGTAAGCACCTGCCTCACCTGGCAGCGTTGCTGTGCAACGTCCAAAACAGTGTTCAGGAAAGCGTGCCACTCCCAGGCCGGCCCGTTGCTCTTGAACAAAGTAACGTTCCCCTCTCCCGAATAGAATTCGCTCCGCGGGAATTGGGCCACATCGTTCTCAATACGGACGCCGTTCAGCGGGAAAAATGGCGCGGGTTCGATTTCAGCAAACAAAGCGCACTTGAGTTGACGGACCAGATAGTTGTGCAAACCAGTACCGATCCCACCGGCATCATCGGCCCAGGACACTACCAATGTCGAGTCCTTCAACTGCGGCGTACCGTGCAGAGTCACCAGTCCTTCGCCCAATTCAGTCTCCCTTGGGTTCTTTCTTGAACATCTTGTCTATGTCTTCCATTATTCGTTTCTTGTCTTCTTCAGTAATAGGGCCGGAAGATGGGACTGGCGCTCCTGGCTCAGGCCGAGTCACATGCTTCAGTTTATCGAGTTGTTCCTTTATCTGTGCAGGAAGGCTGTCGTAAATCGTTTCGATTTGCCTGTCTGTATGCTCGATCAATGTTTCAAGAACGGCCGTATCTATGTCTATGTCCAGTGCCTTACCGAGGACCTGCAGTACTGCCCTGGAAGCCTTCGGGTACGGGACGGGAAAGCCCTGGAGATAGGCCGGCACTTCTCCCATGAGGCAGGTGGCGTCAAGGCCTCTCTTTCTCGCTACGCCAAGCAGCAACCCGTTCAACCCTGTTATTGCCCCTCCGCCTGATCGCCCTTCCATATTCGACATCAACACGGTGTTCTTGTAGCCCCTGGCTTGCTCCAGCAAACGCTCGCTATTGGGCACGGCCCAGACCTGCGGAAGAAGAGTGTGATGTAACGGCGCCACGGCGGCCCCGGATGTATATATCATAGAACAGCCGAATTTGACCGCTACATCAAGGACCATGTTCGCCATCTGGTATGCCTTCGGCCCATCAGCATATCGCCGGCCGCCTTCGGCGGGCTGCTCATCCCCGATGAATATGATGATGCTTCTCCCGTTGAAATTGCTGTAATAGAACTTGCTGGCAGGGAACTCCATGTCCTTCAGTTCGCCGTTTCTGATGTACACACGTTTGGGGTAGAAGAACTCGTAGGGCTCGATCTCGGCGAATTCCTCGGCTCCCACCAGCCGCCTCAATGTCCCGACGGCTATTACTCCGATGTCGCCTATCCCCGGCCATGAAGCTATTAATGCCGGGCTGTTCAGTTTGGGCTCACTATGATATATGACGGCCATTGCGATGTTCCTGCTGAGGTATCGTTCCTACCCAATAATATCATTTTTGGGGAACTCTATTTGGCGAAGCCGAGGCAATCTGGCTTGCCTCCGTTTAGAGACTTAGGTCGTATTGTCAATCTCTCAGCAGTGGGACAATATAGTTGCTCGGGGGAGGAAGGGTAGGGATCGGCGGACTGGGCAGGTTCCGGTGGTAAACCGGGGCCGGGAAGCTTGGGTTTGGACCCGCTGAGGTTCTCAATGCAATGTCCCGCCCGAAGGGGGCGGGCAAACCGCAAGCGGCTAGCTGAAGGGCCCATTCAAGCGAGCTCTTGAATCCACCGCAACGGGTTGCCGGACCGATTGGTCCAGCAGTCTGTTCAGGTTTCTACCCGTCTTCCTCCGCTTTGTTTTTTCTTTGAGCCAGGTTACGTATTAGTATATAGGAGGCTTCCCTTTACGGGGAAGCCTCCTTTGTATTCTGGTTAGCGAGTGCGGACACAGCCCGGGCATGAGACAAAACGGTTCAGCAGAATCTTCTTCGCCAAGCGGGGCAGTTATCTTCTTGAAGCTGCTTCGCTTCCTGCGCCTCTACCGCTGGAAAATGGCCGGCGCTCTTGTCTGTTTACTGGCGTCAACCGGGTTTTCGCTCATCATTCCTCGGATTGCGGGCAAAGCAATAGATATCGGGGTGGGAGAGGGGGACCACCGCTTTCTTCTCCTGGCGGGACTGACAGTCGTTGGCGCCGCCGTGCTGAGAGGAGGTTTCACCTATCTGCAAAGCTACCTGGGAGAGTCTGTCGCAGCCCGCGCCTCATTCGACGTCAAGAACGCCATCTACGACAAGATCCAGAGATTGAGCTTCGATTATCATGACAAAGCCGACACCGGACAGCTAATGTCCCGAGCTACCGTCGATGTGGAAGCAATACGCTGGTTCCTTTCTTTTGGCATGCTGCGCAGTGCGCAATTGGGGATAATGCTGGTTGCAATCGCGGTAATTCTGTTTTCTACCAACAGGACCCTGGCACTGGTCAGTTTCGCCTGCCTCCCTGTCGTGGCTCTACGGGCGTTAAGCGTCGGTTCCCGCACGCGGGCAATGTGGCTGCGCGTCCAACAGGGAATCGGGGCCCTGGGAACAATACTTCACGAGAACCTGTCGGGGATTCGCCTGGTGAAGGCTTTCCACCGCGAGGACTACGAAAGCGAAAGGTTTAGCCACGGTGCGAGAGAGGTCTATCGAGGGAATATCGAAGCCAACCGTGTATATTCCATAAACACACCGTTCATGGCTTTTCTGCTCGTGGTTACCAGTGGTCTTATATTGTGGCGTGGCGGCCACGAGGTCGTAGCGGGAAGGCTTACGCAGGGCGAGTTGGCCCAGTTCCTGCTGTACGCGGTCATGCTTGCCGGGCCTGTGAGGCTGATCGGCTATCTGGGGGGATTGGCTTCAAGGGCGGTCTCGGGAGGCGAACGTATATTCGAAGTATTGGAAACAGAGGTCGCCGTGAAGGAATCGTCCCAGCCAAGAAGCTTGCCCGGGGCAAAAGGAATGCTCAAATTAGATCATGTTTCCTTTTCCTACGACTCCCGCGTGCCGACTCTCAGTGATATCAGTTTCGAAGTCATGCCGGGAAAGGTTGTCGCACTGGTGGGCGCCACAGGAAGCGGAAAAACCACAATAGTCAACCTGATACCCAGGTTCTATGATGTAAGCGGCGGCAGCATCACCATCGATGGCATCGATATCCGCGAGCTTTCCTTTTCGGCTTTGCGCCGGAGCGTAGGAATGGTGCAGCAGGATGTTTTCCTATTCTCGGCTTCGGTTCACGACAATATTGCTTACGGAGTGCCCGAGGCAACTCGCCCGGAGGTGATTGCCGCTGCCCGGTCGGCCCAGCTTCACGATTTCATCGAATCCCTTCCGCGAGGATACGATACGTGGGTAGGTGAGCGAGGCATCACACTTTCGGGCGGGCAACGGCAGCGAATGGCGATCGCCCGCACGCTGCTGACCAATCCGCCGATACTTATCCTGGACGATGCGACTTCGAGCGTCGACACCGGGACGGAGCACCTCATACAGAAGGCACTGGCGACCTTGATGCATGGGCGCGCCACACTGATAATCGCGCAAAGGCTCTCATCGGTGAAGCGGGCAGACCTCATTCTGGTGATCGATAACGGAAGAATTGTGGAGAGAGGCACGCACGAAGAGCTACTATCAAGCGGAAGACACTACCAGCGCATTTACGACCTGCAACTCAGAGCCGGGAGTGCTCTGCCGTCCGACAGGCCGACCAGGGCAGAGCAATGAAAGCCGATACCGTGAGAGCATCGAGTCACGTTGCCCGGGTAAGGCTGTCCAGTGCCCTGGACGACGAAAGCAACCGGGCGGTTGCCCTGCCCCACCGCTCGATGAGGCGCCTCCTGAGCTACCTGTCACCCCATCGAGTACACGTTACCCTCGCGCTGGCGGGAGTACTACTTGGAACAGTTGCATCCGCCGCCGGCCCATGGCTCATCGGTGTCGCTATCAATCGCTACATTTCAACTGGCAATCTGTCCGGGCTAGACCTGACCGCGCTCGCTTTTGTAGCTGTGGGAGCGGTGGGCTGGGGGGCAAATTACCTGGAATTAATGAATACCACCTACTTTACCCAGCGAGCCCTCCTCGCAATACGCCAGGACCTTTTCCGTCACCTGCAGCGTCTATCTCTTTCTTTCTTTGACGTCAATGAAGCGGGCCGCATAATGTCGCGGGTCCAGAATGATGTCGAACAGGTTGAAGACCTTCTGGACGGGGGATTGCTGGGCATAGTTACGGATGTACTGACGCTGACTGTTGTTGCCCTTGTCCTTGTTCTTATGAATGCGCCTCTGGGATTACTGACGCTGGCGACCGTGCCACTGCTCGCATTATCAGTCGGCTCCTGGCATGTCAAGGCCACCCGGTCGGCCATGCGGGTAAGGCAAACAACGGCCGCCGTGAACTCTGCTCTTCAGGAAAACATCTCAGGAGTGAGGGTCATCCAGAGCCTCAACCGGGAAGAACGTAACTTGAAGGAATTCATGCAGGTCAATGAAGCCGATCTCGATGCGCATGTGAAGGCAGGAAGAATACGGGCGACAGTTTTCCCTGTCGTGGAAGTCTTGATCGCGATTGCTACTGCGGTGATTATTGTCTACGGGGGAAACATGGTATTGGGTGCCAGGCTCCAGGTTGGTACCCTGGTCGCCTTCGCACTATACGTGCAGCGTTTCTTTGATCCCGTTCGTGACCTGACGATGCAGTGGACGCTTCTGCAGAAAACAATTGCATCGCTGGTCCGCATTACGGAAGTGCTCGAAACGGAACCGCAGATTGAAGATGCCCCTGATGCTGTTTACCTGCCCGACATCGAAGGCCGGATTTGCTTCGAGGGTGTCTCCTTCAGTTACGTCGAAGGCATAGAAGTATTGCGTGACATCAATCTTGAGATAAGACCCGGTGAGATTGTGGCACTGGTTGGTCCGACGGGGGCAGGCAAAAGCACCATGGCCAGCCTGATTTGCCGCTTCTACCAGCCGACCAAAGGGTCGATACTCATTGACGGTCATGATCTTTGCCACGTATCCCACAAGTCCTTTGCGGGCCGAATCGGGCTCGTCCTGCAGGAGCCGTTCCTGTTCGGAGGAACTATTGCGGACAACATCAGGTATGGCAGGCTCGAAGCCAATGACGGCGAGTTGATGGCCGCTGCCAGAGCTGTGGGTGCGAACGAGTTCATCGAACGGCTCGAACATGGTTACAATTCGCTTGTCCAGGAACGGGGTAATAATCTGAGCGCGGGGCAGCGGCAGCTTATCAGCCTGGCCCGAGTCCTGCTTGCTGATCCCCGCATTCTCATCCTGGACGAGGCGACGGCCAACATTGATACCGAGACTGAGGTGGTAATTCAGCAGGCGCTGCGGCGGCTTCTGAGCGGCAGGACGGCTGTAATTATCGCCCACCGCCTTTCGACTGTGCAAGACGCTCACAGAATAATAGTCATGAAAGAAGGGAGAATCGTCGAAACCGGCAGTCATGATGAGCTGCTGAAGCAGGGGGGGCTGTATGCAGACCTGCATTCCATGGCTTACGACAGGGGCTGAACGGCTCAACAGGAGTCACAAAAACTTGATAAAAAGGGCCCCTGATTTTGTGATATGTTCACGACTGCTGTCGTAGAATGATGTACGGCCCGGAGATGACCGGAGGACGAAAGACCAAGGCCATTTACCCCGAGTGAGGTCGTTTGAGACTCTGGACAGGTGTTCCAGGCAGGTGCTGAAACGACACGGCGGGATACATTATGGTCTTGCTCTTCACCTCAGAAAGAGCTGGCCACCCGGCCACGTGCTGATGGACCAGCTACCTGTAGTCGTGAATGCGCCGCAGCAAAGACTACCGGTGGGGATGAATAAGGTTCGGGTAGAGCTACTTCGCCGAGACAGGGTTGGGGTTTCCGGAGCCAGCCCTTGCGAAGACGGACCCAAAAGTGGTTCTTAGCCACAGTACCCGGCCAAGAGGATACCCCATCAGGAAAGCGGTTCGCGATGGCACAGGATAAGAGGTGTCTGATATCGGCATCTCACGGGCCGTGTCTTCATTAAGCTCGCAGTACCGGCCCTTCTCCTTGAAGATGTGGCCAGCCCCAAGTTCGATCAGCATTCCTCCAAGATGTGCCTGCCAGGCAACATTGGGGAGCTTGGGACAGGCTACTTGCCGGTCCCGCTGAGGTAGCGCTCCACAGCCAGTGCTGCCAGGCAGCCATCAGCGGCTGCGAGCACTGCCTGCCTGAATCTGCGGCAGGTCACGTCTCCGATGGCGTACACACCTTCGATTGAGGTTGACATGTCATCGCGGTTTACCAATATGCAGCCGTCCGGATCAAGTGTCAAAGAGCCTTGAAGGAAATCTACGATGGGCAATCTGCCAAACAGGTAAAGGAAGACGCCGGACACATCCAACAGGCTTTTCTTGCCATCAAGGCCCTGGATTTCAATCTTCTCAACAGAATCTTTTCCGATTATCTGGGCCAGCCTGTATCCATGCAGCACTTCCACTTTGTCGATGTTAGCCTGCAAATGCCGGCGGTGCTGTTCTTCAATGTCACCGGCAACCGTCACCAGATATATCTTGCGCGCAAAACGGGCCACCTGGTCAAACTCCTCCATGGCCCGGTCGAGGTCACCGACCATCGCGACATCCCTGCCATCGAAGAAAGCTGCATCACATGCGGCACAGTAGCCCACACCACGCCCTACTAATGCAGCCTCCCCTTCTATCGAAGGCTTGCGCCCCATGGAACCTGTAGCCGCTATCACAGCCTTCACATGGTATTCGCCGCCGAGCGTAGAAATCCTCTTTGGCTTGCTCTGGAGGTCGACACCGACTACCTCATCCTGCACCGTCTCGGCGCCAAATTTCTGTGCCTGTTTGCGAAAGACTGACAGGAGTTCGGGGCCGGAGGTGACGTGTAATTGACCGGGGAAACTCTCGATCCTGCGGGCCATTCCCATTGCTCCCGCTGAGGGACTTTTGTCCAGGACGAGCGTCTTGAGCTTTGCCCTGGCCGAATATACTGCGGCCGTAAGTCCTGCGGGCCCTCCGCCTATGATGGCGACGTCATACACTTGTTCCTGTCCCATTCGTTCTATTCCTCGAAGCCGACACCTCAAAGGTGAGAGCGTCACTCTGCAATTGAGTTTTCTTAACCCAATTGTAGCATGATAGAATTCGCAGTAGTTCTATGAGGGAAGCCTATGAAGAGTGCAGACAAGTACGCGGAACGCCGTTTCGACAGAAGCACTGAAGAGGATATCGATACGCGCGTCCTGGAGACTATTCCTTTCGAGTATGCCGGGTCGCCCACAGACGTCGCCTATGAAACGGAAGAATTCACCTGCGTTTGCCCGTGGACTGGCCTGCCTGATTTCGGTCGCGTGACGATAAAGTACAGGCCGGACAGAAACCTGATCGAACTGAAGTCGCTCAAATACTACCTCATGTCGTTCCGGAACGTGGGCATAATCCAGGAGCATGCGGTAAACCGCGTTTTACGGGACCTGGTGAACCTCATCGACCCGCTTTCGATGACGGTGGAGGCAGACTACAGAGAGAGGGGAGGCATAAAGGGAAGGGCATCGGCCGGCTACACCAGGCCGTTAGGGGACTGACCCGGAAACCTCTGCCTGCAAGGCAGTTTGAGTGATTTGACGGGCCGAGAGCGTTCCTGATATACATAGGAAGAATACGTTTCCCGCTGTCCGCAGGCCTCCCTGAACGCACTACGCCCTGTGCGGGATTTGAGGGCGCATGGAAAGACAGCGCCGACCTCTGTGATTTTATGAATGTGATCAGGGAAATATTCAAGGAATGCCATACGGTCGCCGTGGTGGGGCTTTCATCGAGCCCTGAACGCGCGAGCTACCAGGTGGCCGCCTATCTGAAATCAGTGGGGTATCGGGTGATACCTGTAAACCCCAAGGAAGAAGAGGTCCTGGGCGAAAAAACCTATCCCAGCCTGTCCGCTATTCCCGAGAAGATCGATGTAGTTGACGTATTTCGCCGAGCAGAGTATGCACCACAGATTGTCGATGAGGCCATCAGGATCGGAGCCCGGGCAGTTTGGATGCAGATGGGAATCGTAAACGAAGAAGCAGCCGATAAAGCCAGACAAGCGGGGCTTTCGGTAGTTATGGATGCCTGTATGATGCGCGAGCACCATGCCCTGAATTGCCAATGAGAGCCCCCGTACAGTGAAGACCGTTGTCGTTTTGCCGACCTACAATGAAGCGCAAAACCTGCCGCGCATGATCAGGGCATTGCTCTCGCTGCGCCTGGATGGTCTGGAAGTGCTGGTAGTCGATGACGGCTCTCCCGATGGCACAGGCGAAATCGCCGATAACCTTTCGAAGGAATACCCTGGGAGAGTGCACGCTCTGCACCGTAAAGGGAAGATGGGCCTGGGCTCTGCCTACAAGGTCGGTTTCGAATGGTCGCTGCAGCGCGGAGCAGATTACGTGGTCCAGATGGACTGTGATTTTTCTCACCCCCTGGAAAAGATTCCTGAGATGGTAAGGTTGGCGGCCGAAAACGAAGTGGTCATCGGCTCCCGGTACGTTCCCGGAGGCGGAGTTGACAAGAAATGGAATGCCAGGCGGAAGGCCCTGAGCAGTTGGGGCAACCGATATGCGCGTTTCGTTACAGGGATAAAGGTCAAGGACGTGACTGGCGGGTTTAAGTGCTGGTCGAGAAAGGCCCTGGAAGGAATTCCTCTTTCGCGTATCGGGGCCGGGGGGTTCACGTTTCAAATCGAGATGAACTACGTGGCGCGGCTCAAAGGCTACCGCATGGCTGAAGTGCCGATCCAATTTGTGGAACGTGAACGCGGTCAATCCAAAATGTCGATGGGCATAATCGTCGAGGGGTTGTGGAGAGTCTGGCAGATGAGGTTCAAGAAGTACCTTCAGGCTTTTGTCTGAAGAGCCCCATTCCCATTGGATGCTGGTTCCTGGAGGAATATGTCATATCACAAGGCAGAAGGAATGGCGCCAAAAAGGCGCCTTGAAAAAGAAGCCGTCGGCCTGGCCATGGGGAGTCATTGGGCTGAAGCGGCAGAGAAGAACCGTACCATTCTGGCTGCTTTCCCAAACGATGTGGATGCCTATAACCGGTTAGGCCGCGCTCTCGTGGAGATGGGGAGCTATGCCGAGGGCAGGGATGCTTATAATAAGGCCCTTGAACTGGACCCGCACAACAGCATAGCCAGGAAGAATCTGAGCCGCATGGACGCGCTAGGTGCAGCCAGGTCGGGTCCGGCCCACATGGCGGCTGCAGGCAAGGTCGCGCCCGAGATTTTCGTCGGCGAAGTGGGCAAGGTGGGTGTGGTCAGATTGTTGACTGCTGCGCCGAAAGAGGTGCTTGCCCGGCTGGCGACCGGGGACGAAGTTGTGTTGAGGATAAAGGGGCACATATTGGTCGGCGAGACATCGGAAGGGATATACCTTGGCGAAATCGAACCCCCTTATGGCCTCCGCCTGGCCAAGCTCATGCAGGGTGGGAACAAGTACACCGCCGCCATATCGAGCCTGCGTGTCGGCGAAGTGAAGGTGGTGATCAAAGAGACATTCCAGGACCCCAGCCTGGAGGGCAGACTATCTTTTCCAGCCAAGGCCATGGAAGGTTTTCGGCCCCACGTCAGGGAGGGCCTGCTCCGTCCAGAGAATGAAGAAGCAGAGGAAGTAGAACCGGAACCGGAATGGGAAGAAGAAGACGAGCCCCGGGAGACTCTGCCGCAAGGCTTCTCTTTTGTTGGCGGAGCCGTACCCGAAGAGGAGGAATAGAACAGTGGTAATGACCCAGGAAAGCAATAAGCGACGGGTCAACATAGAGACCGAATTGCGCACATCGTATCTTGACTACGCGATGAGCGTAATCGTCTCACGCGCGCTGCCAGATGTTCGCGACGGGCTAAAGCCGGTGCAACGCCGCATCCTGTATGCGATGGATGGGATGGGTGTGCACTACAACACGGCTTACAAGAAGAGCGCCCGTATCGTCGGGGAAGTAATGGGCAAATACCACCCTCACGGCGATGCGCCTGTATATGAGGCCATGGTGCGCATGGCCCAGGATTTCTCTTTGCGTTATATGCTGGTAGACGGCCAGGGGAACTTCGGGAGCATAGACAACGACCCACCGGCCGCAATGCGGTACACTGAAGCCAGGCTCTCACAGATAGCCGGCGAAGTCCTGGCTGACATCGACAAAGACACAGTCGATTTCACCCCGAACTTCGACGAAAGTCTCAAGGAGCCTCTGGTACTTCCCTCCAGCATGCCTAATCTGTTGCTCAATGGCGCTTCCGGCATCGCTGTCGGAATGGCCACGAACATACCGCCGCACAACCTGAGCGAGATATGCGACGCCATTGTTCATTTGATAGACAACCCCGATGCTACAGCAGACGACCTGCTGCGAATTGTTCCCGGCCCGGATTTTCCCACTGGCGGCATAATACTCGGCATCGAAGGCATCCGCAACGCCTACACAATGGGCCAGGGGAGAGTCGTCGTTCAAGCCAGGGCCGACGTGGAGGAATCGTCCAAAGGACGTAGCACCATCATTATCACCGAGTTGCCGTACCAGGTAAACAAGGCGGCCCTCGTTGAACGCATTGCCGAATTGGCGCATAACAAGAACATCGAGGGCATCTCTGAGGTCAGGGACGAATCCGACAGGCATGGGATGAGGGTGGTTGTGGAACTGAAGCGCGAGGTACAGCCGCAGATAGTGCTGCAGAACCTGTACAAACATACGGCTATGCGGTCGGCTTTCCACGCCAATATGCTCGCCCTGGTGGATGGACAGCCATTGACTCTTTCTTTGCGGCGGGCGCTGCAATGCTACATCGAGTTCCGCCAGGTCGTGATAACCAGGCGCTCTCGGTTTGATCTGAACAAGGCCCGTGAACGAGCCCACATACTGGAGGGTTTGCGCATTGCGCTGGACAACCTGGACAAAGCGATCGCCATCATACGTGGATCAGGCACTCCGGAAGAGGCCCGCAGTGGACTGGTGGCGCAATTGGGAGTCTCCGAGATTCAGGCACAGGCAATACTCGACATGCAGTTGCGGCGACTGGCCAGTCTGGAACGCCAGAAGATTAATGATGAATATGCCGGGCTGCTTAAGACGATCGCTTATCTTGAAGACCTGCTGGCTAACCCTCGCAAGATTCTATTCCTGGTGAAAGAGGAAGCAACGCATCTCAAGGCCAAGTACGGCGATGCCCGGCGCACCGAGATACGCGCCCAGGAGGCGGAGGATTTTTGCGCCGAAGACCTGATACCGCACCAGGATGTCGTCTTGACTCTCAGCTATAGAGGCTATCTGAAGCGGCTGCCCTGCGACGCGTACCGGCTGCAGAGGAGAGGCGGCAGAGGGGCCACGGGTATGGTAACCCGCGAGGCCGATGCGGTATATACCTTACAGGTAGCTGATACTCACGCCAAATTGCTCTTCTTCACCAACCGCGGCCGGGTGTTCTCCCTTCGTTGTTACGAACTCCCTCAAGACATGACAAAGACGGCCAAGGGGACTCCGCTGGTAAGCCTTCTGCCCATGGACCCCAAGGAACGAGTAACGACTATGCTGGCAGTGAATGATTTTGCCGAAGACCGCTTTTTGATAATGGCCACCGCAAATGGGGAGGTTAAGAAGACGGCTCTAAGAAACTTCGCGTACGTGCGCTCCAGCGGCATAATTGCCACAGGACTGGACAAAGGCGATGAGCTGGTGGCCACCGCAATGGTCGGCGAAGGTGATGACGTCATGCTTGTAAGCCGGCGCGGCCAGGCGGTGCGGTTCTGCACCGACATACTTCGCCTCGCTTCAAGGACAAGCGGCGGCGTTCGTGGCATGAGACTTGTGCCGGGGGACAACATGGTGAGCATGGATGTGGCGGTGACTGATGCCTTCCTGCTTACAGTAACCTCCAACGGGTTCGGCAAGCTGACCAAAGTAGCCAGCTTCCCATGCCACTCCCGTGGCACATCGGGCGTAAGGGCCCATCTGGTGACCCCGAAGACGGGTGAAGTCACCGCGGCCCGCGTGGTACAACCAGACCAGGAGTTGATGATAATGTCGGCTGCCGGGGTGGTCATTCGGACAAGCGTGGAGGGTATCCGGATCGTCGGCAGGAGTTCTCAAGGCGTGTCCCTGATGAAGCCGGACGCCGAGGATAAAGTCATCTCCATTACCGCGTTCGAGCCCGGCGGCTCAGTATCCGGAGAGGGCAAGGCAGGGCCGGAGCAAGAAGCGAAGAAATAGGGGAGCGGACAGATAGTCCGGGTGGGGCAGGGACGCCAGTGCCACCGGTCTGTGAAGGCGTCCCTGTTTGACTGGCAGCTATCCTCCCACCCTTATACTACTTCCCTCTCTTGACCTCCGCCGCCGCTCGCTGTTGTATCATTCGCATGGATATGAAGCCGGGGAGGAGGATAGAGCCCCGGAAAACTGGATCGGAACTGCCACCAACGAAGGACATGATCGCGTCCTCTGGGGGGTTATACATCCAGAGCATGAAATGGCGCGACCTCAGTTCCCGCCACAACCTGCCGTCTTCGGCGTCGAGGAACTCCAGCAGCAGCCACTCGTTTATCGGGGGGAGCACGAGGGCGTACTCGCAGCCTTCGCCCAACACGTGATGCAGGGACTCGAGATACACAAATCCGTCCAGGGCTTTCTTGATGCCGGGCCGGACCACTGCGATGATCTCGTTGCTTCGTCCCTGCCATTCCCTCCGGGCGCGAAATGTCGGCTTAACGAACCCCGCATAGTCGTTCGGCAGAAAGGTATACCCTGCCGCCTTCATCAGGTTCCTGGTGCCCTCCAATACCTCCCTGGCGGACACGTCGTAAGACCTGAAAGCCCCTTCCCTGATTTTCAGCTTCTTCTCGTTGACTGTTGCGTCGCCCATTATGACCCTCCTTGCCCCAGGTGCGATTTTATCACCGTCATGTTCCTGGAACAATCGGATAGCGGTGTGGCCTCTGGCTTGATATAATCCAGCACAAGCAGGGAGTAAAAGTGGACGGTGCAAACGGTCAGGTTCCTCTCCAGCCTCAAGGTTCGGCTTCTTCTGCTGGTATTGCTTGCAGTGGTACCCGCGCTTGTCTTCATATTCTACACCGGCCTGCAGGAGCTGAATGCCACTGCCACCAGGGCGGAGGCCCAATCCCTGGGCATCGCACGGCTGACCGCGGCCGAATTCCAAACACTGTCCTCTTCTTCTGAACAGTTCCTGCGTACTTTGTCGGAGTTTTCCGAGGTCAAGACCTCCGATACAGAAGCATGCAATAGACTATTTGCAGGCTTCTTGTTAAACAACCGGCAGTATGCGAATATCGGGGCAATCCACCTGAATGGGGACCTGTTCGCCAGCGCCGTTCCACCCGCACGACCGCTGAACTTCTCTGACAAGCCCTGGTTCCGCTCCGCCCTGGACACGGGCGATTTCGCGGTGGGCGAATACATGGTTGGACCGGTCATCGGGCGCAATACCATCCATCTCGGACTTCCTTTCGAAGGGGAAGAAGGGATTGTAAAAGGAGTTGTATTCGTCGCCCTGGACTTGGAGTGGCTCGACAGCCGTTTGTCGAGCGCCGAACTTCCTCCGGGAGCGGCGCTCTTCATAATCGATCTCAACGGCGTCGTGATCGCACGTTATCCGGACCCGGAGTCGTACGTCGGGAAGCAGTTGTCTGAGACGCCCATATCTAAGATCATTCTGGATACCAGGGCGGAAGGCACGGCGCAGGCAGTTGGTTTCGATGGTCAGCCTCGGCTCTTCGGTTTTGTTCCCCTGACCGATACAGGGAGCGGCCCGTTCCTTGCCGTGAGCATTCCGCGAAGTATAGCCCTGGCGGAAGTGAATGAGGTTTTGCGCCGCAATCTCCTTACCCTCCTCGCTGTTGCGATGCTGCTGTTCGCGGCATCCTGGGTTTTGACAAGCAGATTGGTACTTCGTCCTGTACAGAGGCTGGTGCAGACAACCCGGCGCGTGGGCGCCGGTGACCTGGAAGCACGGACCGGAATGGCTAAAGACGGAAGCGAAATAGGGCAACTTGCCAGGGCCTTCGACGAGATGGGGCAATACCTGCTTCAACAAAGCATTGCGCGGGAGCAGGCGGACAGGGAGTTGCGAGGACGCACCTCAGAATTGGAGGCGGCGAACAGGGAATTGGAGTCCTTCTCCTATTCGGTGTCCCATGACCTCCGGGCGCCATTGCGCGCCATAGACGGGTTCTCGCAAGTCATCCTCGAAGAATATGCTGACAAACTGGACGATGAAGGAAAGCGGTATCTTGGGATTGTCAGGGCCAATTCTCAAAAAATGGCGCAACTGATAAATGACCTTCTAGCCTTTTCGCGGCTGGGACGGAAAGCGCTCGACGTGACCGAGGTTGACATCGCTTCACTCGTCAGGGAGATAATAGGGGAGTGCATGGCCGAGGCCGGGGACAGAGCGATAGAATGGAAAATCGCAGAACTGCCTTCGACCAGCGCCGACCGCGCCTTGATAAGGCAAGTCCTTCTTAACCTGATGGCCAATGCGATCAAGTTCACACGGCCCAGGGAAAAGGCTGTCATCGAGCTGGGGACTTCAGACGGAAAAGGAGAAACTGTCTACTTCGTGAGAGATAATGGAGTAGGCTTTGACATGCGATATCGCGATAAGCTTTTCGGGGTTTTCCAGCGCCTGCACAGCGATAACGAGTTCGGGGGCACCGGAGTCGGCCTGGCGATCGTGCAGCGCATAATTCACCGCCATGGGGGGCGTGTCTGGGCCGAATCAAAGCCAGATGAGGGGGCAACCTTCTATTTCACTTTGCCGAAAGTCAGTTGAGAGGTGAAGACATGCGTTCTAATGCTGTCGAGATATTGTTGGTGGAAGACAACCCGAGCGACGCGGAGTTGGCGCTGCGAGCGCTGAAGAAGCATAACCTGGCGAACAGCGTCCGATGGGTCAAGGATGGAGCAGAGGCACTGGACTACATCTTTGCCAGGGGGACGTACAGTGAGCGCAGGCTTGAAGACCGGCCCAAGATAATACTCCTCGACCTCAAGCTGCCCAAGATCGACGGCCTGGAAGTCCTCAAACAGGTCCGGTCAGACGCACGGACGATGACCATACCCGTGGTGGTGCTGACGTCCTCACGCGAGGAGCGGGACGTGGTTGAAAGCTATAAGCTGGGAGTGAACAGTTATATCGTCAAGCCGGTCGATTTCGACAAATTCGTCAAAACCGTTTCGGATATAGGCTACTACTGGGTAGTAGTCAACATACCCCCTCAGTAAGCCCCATCCTTGCCCCCTGACCTGGCTCGACGACGAGCGCCGGGGGAAAGACGTCCCGTGTGGAGCAAAAAGACAGTATCTTTGCCAAGGCTGGGTTATAATATAGCGTATGCCCAAGGAATTGCGCGTCCTGATGCTGGAAGATAGTCCCGCGGATGCTGAGTTGGCCCGGATCGAACTCAAGCGCGAAGGGCTGGATTTCACGTCCAGGCGCGTGGAGACCAGGGAGGACTTCCTGAAGGCGCTGGATGATTACCAGCCGGACATTGTCCTGGCAGATTACTCCTTGCCTTCTTTTGATGGGCTGTCTGCGCTCGATATCGTGACCGAAAAGGCGCCGGGACTGCCCTTTGTCTTTGTCTCCGGCACCATCGGTGAAGAAACCGCCGTTGAAGCATTGAAGAATGGCGCCACCGATTACGTGATCAAGGACCGGCTGGCACGCCTGGGTCCCTCGGTAAGGCGCGCTCTCCGCGAAAAAGAGGAAGAAGCGAAACGGCGGAAGACAGAAGAAGCCCTGCGCATATCGGAAGATAAATACCGGCTCCTCGTGGAAAACGCCGGGGAAGCCGTTTTCATTCTCCAGGGTATCGATCTGAAATATGTCAATCCGAAGGGATTGGAAATCGCGGGATGCTCTTCGGAGGAACTTATCTCAAGCACGGTCATCGACATGGTGCATCAAGAATATCGCCAGTTAGTGCAGGATAGCCTGAGCTTCGTGCAGTCAGGCAACAAGCTGGACCATCCCATAGTGTGCAAGATCACCAACCTGCAAGGCCGCGTCAAATGGATCGAAGCCAACCTTGTCCGCGTGGAATGGGGCGGGAATCCGGCTGTCCTGGGAATGGCCACCGACGTCAGCGCGCGCATGGTCGCCGAGGAGGAACGCAATCGGTCTTACCGGGCGTCCGAGGAACGATACCGCGACCTGGTGAGCCGGGCTGGAACGGCCAAAGAGGGGGTGGTCCTGGTACAGGATAGCGACAGCACTGCCGCGGGACATGTCTTTGCGAACAAGGAATGGTGCCGCATCACCGGCTACGCGCTTCAAGAACTCTACCGCCGCTCCTTTGTCGATTTGTTTCAAGCGGAAAACCGCAAGTCCATGGCCGAACTGGTGCAACGGTGGCTTTCTGGAAAAGACTCACCTGGATTCCAGCAGATGGCGGTAGTTAACAAGGAAGGACAGAAAGTGCCGGTAGAGGTAGCCGGCTCTCCGACCGTCTACCAGGGAAGGTCCGCGGCGGTGTGCTACGTGCGCGATGTTACCGAGCGAGTGGAGTCTGATCAACTGAAGGATGAGTTTATCGGCCTGGTGTCCCACGAAATGAAGACGCCTCTGACGGTCATTGTGGGCGGGCTGGCGACTTTCCTTACAGATCAGGACCGGCTGTCGGACGAGGAGAAGCGAGGCCTCATAAGCGACGCCGCGGCGGAGGCCGATGAACTCTCGCGCATTCTGGAGAACCTTCTCGACCTGTCGCGCTGGCAGGCAAAGCGATTGCGCCTGGTCCCCCAGCTTGTCAGCGTGAAGGCGGTTGCGAGCAAGGTAACCCGTATTCTCGAACGACAGTATTCGCATTGTCTGGCTCTTGACATTGCTGAAGACTTTCCGCTGGTACTGGTCGATCCTTTGCGCCTCGAAAGGATCCTGTATAACCTGGTACATAACGCCATAAAGTATTCGCCGGCAGGGTCACGGGTGGACGTATTCGCCAGGGTAAACGGCGACAATATCCTGATTGGGGTAAGGGACCAGGGGATTGGCCTGTCGGTCGCTGATCAGGCAAAACTCTTCAGCCCGTTCCAGCGTATCGAGGGCGGGCCGGACCACCCCGGGGGGACCGGGCTGGGTCTGTTGGTCTGCCTGCGCCTGGTAGAGGCCCACGGCGGGCGTATCTGGGTTGAATCAGAGCCAGAGAAAGGCTCGGTTTTCTGCTTCACGTTGCCGTTGAAGGCGCCTTCGACGTAACTGCGGGCGGCAATAAATCTTCACTGGCTTTTCCTGCACCGCGATGGAAGGGCTGGCAACGACAACAGCAGAGCCTGTGATACTTCTCCACTCTATTCGCATAATTGGGTGAAACGGTCGATGACGCCTGGGCAGAAGAACAAATGCCTGACACCGACAATTCCAATATCGACCTCGATTGGCTGCACCAGGCAGTCGCCGGGCTTTTTGCAGGCAACAGGCTGACCAGGAAAGACAATTCCGGGCGCGAATGGACGTACCACGCTCCGTCATTGGGGCCTTTCCCGGGCAGGTATCCTCACCAATGGTTCTGGGACTCCTGTGCTCACGCAATATCCTTGCGACATATAGACATCCGGCTGGCTTGCGAAGAAATCACCAGCCTGCTGGCAGCACAGGATGAGAACGGTTTCATACCGCACCAGGTACTTAACCGGGCCAGGGCAAACTTCTTTGACAGGATTGCTGCCGGTGTCTACCCCTCCCGCGGGCACTCACCCTACCTGCAGGCGCCGGTACTGGCCCAGGCCGTTCAGGCTATCCAGGTTTCCTCACCGGAAGAAGGATTCCTGCTTACGGTACTCCCATGCCTGAAGCGGTACCACCACTATTTGCGCCGGACACGGGAACGCTCCGGAGATGGCCTCCTCGAGATTATCCATTCCTACGAGTCCGGAAAGGACAGAAGCAGGGAATACGACCAGGTCTACGGTCAGTCCCTGGGAGTCGGCTTGCGGGCCTGGCCTATGATCAGACTGATATTGAAACATCGTTTTCTGGGCTGGGATATCGACCGGATATTCGATAGTAATGCTTTCCGGGTCAAAGACCTTCTCTTCAACTGCGCTTATGCCGGCGACCTCCTGGCTATGGCAACCCTTTGCCGGGATGCAGGGCAGCCGGCTGAAGCTGAGTCCTTCACGAGACTCCTGGAACAGACCGAGGCCGGGATACTGGGTAAGATGTATGACCCCGAAACCGGCCTCTTCAACAGCCTGGACTCCAGGCACGGCGCCGACGGGCAGATCAAGGTACGTACGGTTTCGACCTTTCTGCCGCTGCTCCTGGGATCGATAAGTGAGGGCCAGGTGCGCCGGCTGTTGGAAGAGTTGTGTGATCCCTCCGAATACTGGCTGCGTTTCCCGGTGCCCGCGGAGCCCCGGAATAGTCCTGAGGCCGGCCGCAGCAGGACAGGCATCTGGCGGGGACTTCAAACATGGATATTCATGAACTGGTTCATCGTTCGCGGTTTGCACAGGCAAGCAGGGAGGTACCCTGGACTGCAAGCGCAGTGCCTTGGAACGGCAGCAGAACTTACCCGCAGGACCTATCAACTGGTGCGTCAGTCAGGTTTCAGAGAGTACTACGATTCCGATACCGGCGCCGGGGAGCGCGCGTTTGCCTTTGGGATGTCTGGACTGGTGTTGGACATGGCCTGCATGGTGAGGTAACCGGCGCCAGCCTGGTCGCGTTGTATTCTTATGAGGGCAATTCGGTAAGCAGATTCGGAAGAAGGAGACACACCATGAGAAAACCATTTCTGGTCACGGCAATAATAGTAGTCCTGGCTTTATCGCTTGCGGGTTGCAGCAAGTCTTCTCCAAAGGAGTCCTCGGCTGATGGGGTGTCCGGCGGTTTACCGGGGAGGCCGGGCCCGAACGGCCCGGCCGCGACGGTTACCGCCACTAAATCGGTGCCGGATGGCGTTACCAGCTCCTCGGACTCCAGCCTGGGCCAGTTGTTCTCCGGCAATCGTATGATCGTCCGCAATGCCACCTTGAATCTGGAGGTCGATGATGTGCTGGCGAACGTGGAACGGGTAAACCAGATCGCTGCGCAGGCTGGCGGCTTCGTGGTGTCTTCCAAGACCTTCGGTGAGGGCAAGAAACTGTCCGGCGCAGTCACTATCAGAGTGCCTGCGGACCGTTTCGATTCCACAATGAAGTCGTTGCGTGCGCTCGCCTTCAGGATTGTGAATGAAGATATCTCCACCAGAGATGTTTCTGAAGAGTTCGTGGACCTCCAGTCGAGGCTCCGTAACCTGCAGGCCACCGAGCAGCAGTTGCTCAAGCTTATGCAGCAGGCCACCAAAGTCGACGAGGCCTTGAGTGTGCAGAGGGAACTGACGAAAGTCCAGGCCGATATAGAGCAGACCAGGGGCCGCATGCAGTTCCTGGAGCAGAGTTCCGCCACGTCATTGATCAATGTGAACCTGCAAGGGTCGGGTCTGTCGCCAAACTTCGCCGCGCTGGCTACGGAAGTTGAAGCGGGGGAAGAGATCACTTTCAGGGATTCATCGAGTGGAGGTACGCCGCCCTATGTCTATTCGTGGAGCTTCGGTGACGGCGAAAGCAGCGAACTGAAGAACCCTGCCCATACCTACAAGAAAGCCGGGACATATGCTGTTTCCCTGAAGATAGTGGACGATAAGGGGCTAACGGCAACCGAAACCAAAAAGTCCTACATCACAGTCGTCAAGCCTGACCAGTGGTCATTGTCGGAGACGTTCCTTGGTGCGGCAAATGCCTTTGTCACGGTTGCCAAGGCGCTGGCGACCCTGGCAATCTACCTCTTGTTCTTGTCGCCTATCTGGGGAGGAATACTCATTCTCGTTGTATTCCTGTCGCGCAGGGCGAGAAAGCCGAGGCCATGAGTAACCTCGGTTTGCCGCGCAAGGAATAAGCGAGGGTCTTGCAAACAGTCCATATTTGCATTAGACTGAAGACTCATTCGTCACCTTGGGGACAAGCGGCTTTGCGGAACGCACTATTCAGGAGAACACCTTGATGGATAGAGGGAAGGCTATTTGCCAGGAACTGAAGAGGGAAGGTATCAGGTACGTGGCATGGTTGTGCGACAGTGAGACCCATTTCATGCATGAACCGATCCAAAGTGATCCTGAAATAAGGTCAATCAAAGTCTGCCACGAGGGAGAAGCACTGGGTATTTGCCTGGGCTTGTCCATGGGACGCGCCAGAGGGGCTGTCCTGATGTCGAATCAAGGGATGTTCCAGGCCGGCAATATTCTGAAGAGTGTTATCGATACCGAGGCCCCGCTCGTTATGCTGGTAAGCAACGGGCTGTCCCACCACAAACGCTCGCCCGTCGTGAGGCGCCGCACTGCAAAGAACGATTTCACAGTGCCCTTTCTGGATGCCTTCGGAGTTAAGCATTACCTGGTGGACACCGACGAAGATGTGGCCAGGGTGGGACTTGCCTGCAGGGAAGCCAACGAACTCAGAAGGCCGGTAGCGCTGTTACTCTCCAGCGCGGACTTCTACGAGCCGGGCACGTAAGGAGAATTCTGATGATGGAACGCGGCGAGGTACTCAAAACTCTGGCCCACTACAGAAAAGACGAGATCGTCCTCTATACGATGAGTTCGTTCAAAGAAGGGTTCCAGTATTTCAACGGTCCACTGGACTTCTATGTTGGTGGAGCCATGGGGTTTGCTTCATCGATCGGCCTGGGGCTGGCCCTTGCGCAACCCCGGCGAAGGGTGTGGGTGGTGGACGGCGATGGCAGCCTTCTAATGAATCTGGGCACTTTGGTGACCATCGCTGAACAGGCGCCAGGTAACCTAGTTCACTTTGTAATGGAAAACGGCGTGTACGAAATCCCCGGCCGGGTGCCGATACCAGGCGTGGGACGGGCAAGCCTGCTCGGCTTCGCCAGGGCTGCCGGATTGACCAAGGCGTACGAGTACGATGAAATGGCCCGGTTCAGCAAACACGTTGGCTCTCTCATCACCGAGCCGGGCCCGGTGTTTGTCAACCTGAAAGTTGCACCCGGCCCACGCCAGCCCGTCGACAAAGAGGGCAAGATGCGGGGCAGCGCTGAGATGGCAAGGGCGATGGAACAGGCGCTATCCGGGGCGAAGGTCTAGCGGGCTCTTCCAGTCAACATACAGGACTCATTGGAAAAGCAAGCAACATCAAATGGCCTTCTGAATGGCTTTCGGGTCCTTGATTTAACCGACGATACGGGTTGGCTGTGTGGCAAGGTTCTGGGTGACCTGGGGGCTGACGTAATCAAGATCGAACCCCCGGGGGGAGACCGGGCGCGTGCGTCGGGGCCGTTCTATCAGGACGCAATTGATCCTGAGAAAAGCCTTCACTGGTTTGCCTTCAATGCCAACAAGAGGGGCATCACCCTCTCTATTGAAACGCACCGCGGGAAGGAATTATTCAACCAGTTGGTCTCAGGCGCAGACTGCGTGATAGAATCTTTCCAACCGGGATACCTGGACGGTCTCGGCCTGGGCTACAGTTCGCTGCGATGTCTGAACCCTCGAATCATTGTCACCTCGATCACCCCTTTCGGACAAAGCGGTCCCTACCGGGATTACCAAGGTTCCGACCTGGCGGTGATGGCCATGGGTGGGTATACCGCTCTTTGTGGAGAACCCGGCCAGCGCCCGGTCAGGATCAGTTTTCCCCAGGCGTGTCTCATGGCAAGTGTTGAAGCGGGTGCTGGAACAATCATAGCCAGGTATGCCCGTGGGACCATCGGTTGCGGCCAGCATGTTGACGTGTCCATGCAGGAAAGTGTCCTGTGGTACACATTCCTGGCTCCCCAACTGTGGGAACTGGACAAAGTGATCCCCCAGCGGGGCGGACCCTGTCAGCAGGTCAGTTCCCGGGCCTTCAGGCGCATGTACTGGCGATGCCGGGACGGCTTCGTCGTTTTCGGTATCCTCGGAGGGGGCTTCGGCAGCAGGTATGTTGCGCCGCTGGTCAAATGGATGGATGAGGATGGAATGGCGCCAGACCATTTGAAGGCAATCAACTGGTCCACCCTGGACATATCCAAACTCAGCACCGAGGACCTGCGGCGTATCGAGGAACCCATAGCCAGGTTCTTCATGCAGCATTCGAAAGAAGAACTTGTCCGCGGTTCCATGAAGAGACGCCTCCTGCTTTGCGCGCTGTCCACCTGCCAGGACGTGGTTGAAGATTCGGACTTGCGTGACAGGAGGTTCTGGCAGGAGGTACCACACAATGAACTGGGCCGCAACATCAGCTACCCCGGGGGATTCGCCACTCTGTCCGGGGCGGCATGCAAGATATCCAGGCGGGCACCCACAATAGGCGAACACAACGCAGATATCTATGCGGAAATAGGGCTTGGCAGCGAAGACCTCTCTAACTTGAGACAGGCTGGAGTAGTCTGATGCAGGAAATGGACACGGCGACGCAAGCCCTCGACGGTGTGAAGGTTGCTGACTTCACCTGGGCCATAGCCGGTCCCATAACTACCCAGATGCTGGCGTTCCACGGCGCCCGGGTAGTCAAGATAGAGTCCATTATGAGACCGGACGGGCAGAGGACCTGGGGGCCATTCAGAGACAACATCCCCGGGATCAACCGCACTGCAGCCTTCACCAAGTACAACGCGAACAAGTATGGCATAACACTCAATCTGAATCATCCCAAGGCGGCAGGTGTTGTCAGAAAACTGATAGGCTGGGCCGATGTGGTTGCAGAGAACTTCACCCCTGGCACGATGGCGAACTGGGGCCTGTCGTACGAAGACCTCATCAGGATAAAGCCGGATATCGTCATGATCAGCATGTCGGCTCGTGGGCAAACCGGGCCTTTGGCCCAGTTGCCCGGCATCGGGCCCAATCTGGCCGGCATGTCGGGGTTGGCCGGACTCTGCGGTTGGCCTGACAATGGCCCTTCATTCATATACGGAGCATATACTGATTTCCTGGTCCCTCATTTCGCCATAGTCACCCTTGTGGCCGCTCTTGACAACCGCCGGACCACCGGCAAAGGCCAGTACATAGACCTGTCACAACTGGCATGTGCCATCCAATTCAATACACCTCTGCTGCTCGACTATGCTATGAATGGACGGGACATGTCGTTGAAGGGGAACAAGTGCGACCATGCCGCTCCTCACCAGATCTACCGGTGCCGCGGTCAGGACAGATGGTGTGCGATAGCGGTATTTGACGATACGCAATGGCGGGCGCTCTGCAATGTTATCGGTGCCCCGGGATGGCTGGAAGATCCCAGGTTTGACACGCTTCCGTCAAGAAAGAGGAACGAAGATGAGTTGGATAGGTTGGTGGAGGCGTGGACGGTGAAATTCGCACCGGAGGAGATCGTACCGTTGCTGCAGGCGGCGGGCGTTCCGGCGGGCACTGCCATTGTTGGACAGGAGTTCTTCGACGACCCTCAATTGAAACATCGCGCGCACTTCTCCTGGCTGGACCATCCTGAGATAGGGCAGCAGTCATATGAAAGTCCGGGTTTCAGGCTCTCGGGCACTCCTGGACTGTACTACTCGCCGGCCCCTTGCCTGGGTCAGCACAACGAATACGTCTACACCGAGTTGCTCGGAATGCCGGACGAAGAGTTCTGTGAGCTCCTTAACGAAGGGGTGTTCCAGTGACTCCTGGCGCACCGGAGAATTGGAGATGCAGGACCAGGGAGCGTTTATGCCGCCTGACATAGGGAACTGGGGAAGATGGGGAGAGCAGGACGAGAAGGGAGCGCTGAATTTCGTCACTCCGGAGGTGATCGTCCGGGCAATCCGGCTGGTCAAACGAGGCAAGGCGTACAACCTTGCTATCCCGGTGCGTCGAAGCGGCATTCCCGTAGCCGGCGCACGCAATCCCAGCCTGCACTTGATGGCCCGGGACGGCGGGGACTTTGCTGCAGGCCTGCAAGGCCCTGGCAACGTGCAATCCGCAGAGGACTATATCTTCATGGCGACTCATTCAGGTACTCATGTGGACGCTTTGTCTCATGTCGCCTACGAAGGGAAGATGTATAACTCCCACTCCTACAACACTGTGCGCAGCACAGGAGCGAGGAAATGCGATATCGACAGCATCGGCTCCATAGTAACTCGAGGACTACTCCTTGACATGCCGTCATTCAAGAAGGTCGAATACCTTGCGAAGGACTACGTCATAACTGCTGACGATCTCGAAGCATGCGCCCGCATGCAGGGAGCGTGCTTCGAGACAGGTGACGCGCTGCTTATCCGCACCGGACAATTGACACTGTTTGAAAAGGACCCCGAAGGTTTTGCATCCGAACAATCTGGCCTGGGAATCGCCGCCGGGGAATGGATTGGCCAGAGGAGCTTCTGTGCGGTCGGGGCAGACAATCTTGCAGTCGAAAAACTGCCCTGGGAAGGCCTTTCGAGAGGGCTGAACTCACCCGTTCATGTGGAGTTACTGCGTAACCGGGGCGTTTTCTTGATGGAACTGCTGCAGCTTGATGAACTCGCCGGGGACCATGTCTACGAATTCCTGTTTGTGGCGGCGCCTCTAAGGATAGTCGGCGGTGTGGGAAGCCCCCTGACACCTCTGGCGATAGCTTGACTTTCCCGATTACAGTCAAATGGAGACATGAATACGGGCCTTTTCGCCAACGAACAGGCTTGACACTGTTGGCAGGTACCTCTTATTCAAGTGGGAGGCGTAGAGCATGACAGAGGTAATGGGCGGAGTTGTCCTGGGCAGAGCACTGAAACGTGTGGGCGTGGAAACAGCTTTCTTCCTGCTTGGGGGACCCATGCAGCCACTTATCTGGGAATTGTCCCGCCAGGGCATAAGGCTTATCGACGTTCGTCACGAACAGGCGGCGGCGATGATGGCGCACGCCTACAGCCGTGTTACCGGCAAGGTCGGGGTCTGCATTACCGCCTCAGGCGTTGCTGCGGTTAATGCAGCCACCGGAATCGCCGTTGCTAACGACGACTGTGCGCCAGTCGTTGCCATAAGCGGCTCAGTGACCATGGATTCCCGGGGGACAGGCTCTTTCGAAGAGATGGACCAGGTGCAATTGATGCGACCGATCACGAAGGAAGCCTGGCAGATACAGACCATCGGCAGCATTCCCAGATTCGTCGAAATGGCGTTCCGCCATGCCACGGCCAACAGGCCGGGCCCCGTGTACCTGGACTTGCCGGCAAATATCCTGTGGGACACGGTGAATGAAGACGAAGTGGTCTTTCCCAACTCGCAGCCACATACCACCCGGCCCCTGGCAGATGAGAGATCCATTGAGCAGGCAGTCTGTCTTCTGTCACAAGCAGAAAGGCCTATTCTTATCGCCGGAAGCGGTGCGGTCTGGTCGGAGGCCGGCCCGGAGTTGCGCGAATTTGTGGAGGTCACACGAATACCTTTTTACACCACCCCGCAGGCAAGGGGTCTTATCCCCGAAGATCATTACATGTTCTTCGGTGCAGCGCGCTCTTATGCTCTGCAAAACGCTGACGTTGCCCTGGTGGTGGCCACCCGCGCCAACTGGATGGTCCAGCACCTGCTCCCGCCGCGGTTTGCCGAAGACCTCAAAGTAGTCATGGTAAACCTCGACGCTAATGAGATTGGACAGAACCGCAGCGTAGAAGTCGGCCTGGTAGGTGATGCCAGGGCAGTCATGAGGCAACTCACGGAAACCGCCAGGGACAGATTCATGACCAAGGACCCGGCCCGGCACGCCTGGATCGCGAAGTTGAAAGAAGTCGATGCCGACAGGGAAGCCCGGACCTGGCCGCTCCTGAAGTCGAACGCGAAGCCCATTCATCCACTTCGGCTCTGCAATGAAATCAGGGAATTCCTGCCCAAAGATTCCATTCTGGTCGCCGACGGCAATGAAATCATGAATTTTGCTCGCCAGTCCATACCCTCGTACTATCCTCGACAAAGGCTGAACCCCGGCGTTTCCACGTGCATGGGAGTGGGCGTACCTTTTGGCATAGGAGCCAAAGTGGCCAAACCGGAGAAGCCCGTCCTGGTCCTTTCCGGCGACGGCGCTTTCGGATTCAATGGAATGGAGTTGGATACCGCTGTCCGGCATTGCGTCAATGTGGTAGTCGTTGTGAGCAATAATGGGGGATGGTCAGGGACCGACGAAGCTGAGGGTCCCCGTTGGCCCACCGGCCAGCACCTCGGTTTCACCAGCTATGACAAGGTGATGGAGGCCTTCGGAGGATGGGCCAAAAAGGTCGAGGACCCGGACGACATTCGCCCTGCCCTGGAGATGGCCTTCGCTTCAGGAAGGCCAGCACTGATCAACGCCATCGTGGCTCCTGCCAGGGCAGCTACTCAGGTCTCAGCATCGAACAAGAGAGCAAGCATATAGGGCAGGGACCCGGGCAAAGGGCGGACCAGGCCGTCCGAAAGACCCTCAGGCAGAGGACCTTTTTCCAGGGTATCGCCCCTTTGTTCTCAGGCGGCAGACTTCAAGCCATCAGCACCGCGGGAATAATCTTGAGCAGTTCTTCGACCGTCCAGCGGCCATCCTTATGGATTGTCTTGCGCTCCTCCGGTTCCGAGAAGATCATGATATCTCCTGAGAAGGCCCGGAAGGTCTTGCCGGTTATTGTCGCGGCCTCATTGGTGGCAAGGAATACCACCAGGGGGGCCACGTCTTCAGGCTGGTTCTTCTGGAACTCCTTCAGCCAGTCCGGCCCTTTTTGCCGCTCCATCTCGGCAACCAGCCCGGGTTGCTGGGTCCTCCAGGAAAAAGCGTGGGGCCGGATGGCATTGCAGGTGATGCCATACTGTGCCACTTCCGCCGCGACGGACCGGGTGAACCCGACAACCCCCTCCTTCGCCGTCGCGTAGGGTACCGCCCCGAACCTGGTGCCCTTCCTGGCCAGGCCGGCGGTAGAGGAGATATTGATCAGGCACCCGCCACCCTTCTGCTTCAGGAACTGGGTAACGGCATACTTGGTGCAAGCGAAAAGTCCTTTGAGATGGACCGCCATTACCGCGTCCCAGACCTTTTCCGTCATATCCCAGATCATCACCGGTTCGGGCTGGCTCGCGGCGTTATTCACCAGGATATCCAGCCTGCCGAAACTGTCCACGGCAGCCCTGATAATGTTCTCCGCGCCAGGCATGGACGAAACGGTATCGTAGTTGGCGACCGCCTCCCCGCCCATCCGCTTTATTTCTTCTACCACGCCGTCAGCCGGCCCCCTGGATGTGCCAGTATCGTCTATGCTCACACCCAGGTCGTTGACAACAACCCTGGCGCCCTCTTCAGCCAGCCCCATGGCGTAGGCCCTGCCCAGACCCCTCCCCGCCCCGGTTACTACAGCAACTTTACCTTTCAGCCTGTTAGTCACGTCGTACCTCCTGCGAAGCTATTGGAAAAAAGCCTGAATCGTAACGACATCTACCGCGCCGCGACCCCCTGCATTGTCTGTGGGACCAGCAGCGCAACCACCTCTGCCCCGAAATCTTCTACGTTTTCCAGTTTCAAGAGCCGTTCTATCAACCGGTTGACGGCAATCGCGCTTATGGGAAATGAGGCATATGACATCAGGCCTCTGAACTTGGAAACTATTTCATCTGTGCTCAAAGGATTGTCCGGATGTCCCTTCACTACAAAGGCCTCCTTTTCATACCTGGTCCCATCCACGAGTCTGATCATGACGCGAGCCCCAAACGAAGGCAGCCCGGGGTCCTCGTTTGCTGCAACTTTCTCCATCACCCTTCGAACGTCCTGACGTGCTCTGGCAGCGTCAGAAAACGCATCCGGCAGAACTTTCTTGTCAAGGATGCCAATCGCGACCACGTATGGCAGGCTAAGACGGGCCTCGAAGTGCGTTTGGGGGTTCCACTTCGCTTCCCTGGGCAGGCACTGTACCTTGTAGCCCAGGGTATTCAGGTCCACCCGTATCTCTGAGATATCCCTGGGCGCAATGTTGTTGTCTCTGACCAGGTCTATGGCCGCACCAACTGATGTATGATTCGCGAGACCACTGGCGAAAAGTTTGAGCGTAGTACCCGTCATCAGCCATTCCCTGCCCAACCCCCGCGTCAGCACACTCGGGTCGGTCTCCCAATGACAAAACTGTCTGAAGTAGCCCGCTTCGACACCTTCACCACCCATCAGGATGTTGTGCGGTCCAACGATGCCCATTTGGGCCACCAGGCAGCAGGTAACCGCGTCCTGACAGAAGAAACCGTGGTGCACGTGCGGCACCTGGGAATGCCTGCTGTTCATGGTCAGATCGTGAGGTTGCGTCATGGCGCCCGCTATTCCCATAGCGTTAACGGTCTGTTCCAGAGTCAGACCCATTAGCCTGGCAACCGCTCCGACGGCGCCGAAGATCTTGTATCCACCGGCGAAGCCGAGGGGCACACCCTTGCTGACCTGGTTGCATGCGGTACCGATCCTTATCAATACTTCCTGGCCGACCACAAAGGCTGCAATGAATTCCTTCCCCGTAACGCGCTTTTTGAGGCCAGTTGCAGCGAGCAGTCCTGGAAATACGTAGTCCGCGGTATGCCCCGCTCCGCCGTGAACGTCACAAATCTCAAGGACACGTGTCATAGGGCCTGTGGCAAAGGCCGCGAGTGGGGCTGGGACCTTGTACCCGTAGCAGGGGATCACGGACTGCCTTTTGCCACCCTGGGCCCTGACCATGCCGACGATCTCAGAGACCATCTCCCCTGATGAACCCCCTATCGTCGCCCCGACAGTGTCCAGAAGGTGTTTCTCTGCGAAATCGACCACATGCCCTGGCAAATCATCGTATTCCGTTCCGACGACCATTCTGCAAAGAGGAATGATGGGATCTTCGCCGGATTTGTGTTCCAGTCTATTCAATTTGTTCGGCCCTCTCCAGAACTTTTTCGCCCGCTGACTTCTTGGACCGCCCCAGAACATAGAGGCCAACGGCCAGAGCCACTCCGGCAATCTGAAGGTACCACACCATCGTGAGGGTCATGACTCCCGCAGCAAAAGAAAGGACCCTCCTTATTTGCATGTTCAAGGTGCTTGAAGGTCCGTATCCTTCAAAACCACGGGCCAATAGCCAGAACCCGAGGAACGCTGACATGATGACCAGGATGAAAGATTTCAGTTCGAAGTTCTCAAACAGTATGACCGGGTGAAAAATAAAGAAGATCGGCGCTACGTAAATGACGGCACCGAAACGCATGGTCTGCAGGGTTGTTTTCATGGGTGGAGCACCGGCGAACCCCGCAGCCACCATTGGTGTCACGGCTGTCGGCGGTGTAAAGTCGGCAAGTATCCCCCAATAGAGGACCGTCATGTGTATCGCAAGGCGGTTTAGCCCCATGGCTTCCAACCCGGGGCCGAGCAGGATTACCAGCAGGACGTACACTGCCGCGCCTGGCAGACCGGCCCCAAGAACAAGCCCTGCCCCGGCCAGGACGATCAACCCAGTCGCTGTGCTTTTGGAGGCGCCGGCCAGCCATTGCGTGAAGGACATGGCGATCCCTGATAATTCCATCCCCCCGATTATGAGTCCCACCGCAAGAAGGATTGCGGCAAGGAGGCCGAATATCCTGGCTGACTCGTGGGTAATATTGACCATGGTCCCCAGGTTGGGACGGGTCGATTTCCTGATCGTCGAGAGTGCCAGTAAGACTGCTGTCGCCCAAAGTGCAGCCAGTCCCGCAGCCATCTTCATGAAAAAGAGGAACCAGACGAGGACAAGGGCGGTCACAATGATATGCCAGCCCTGGAGCAGGGTCTTCCTCAGTTGTGGGACGTGGCTTCGTGGAACGCCGGCCATCCCGTGGTTAACCGAATAGAAGTGTACCTGGGAGAACAGGCACCAGTAGTAAAGGATTGCAGGAACTGCAGCGGCCAGGGCCACCCGCCAGTAAGGTATGCCCAGGAAGTTGGCCATGATGAAAGCCACCGCTCCCATTACCGGCGGCATGATCGCACTTCCCTCGGATGCCGCGGCCTCGACCGCCGCCGCGAAATGGGCGGGGAAACCCGATTTCTTCATCATCGGTATGGTGAACGAACCCGACACCATGACGTTCGCCGTGGCGCTTCCGGAGACCATCCCGAATAGCGCGCTGGCAATCACGGCAACCTTGGCTGCACCGCCTCTGGCCTCTCCCAGCAAGGACAGGGCCACATTAGTGAAGAACTCGCCAGCGCCGACTGACTGCAACACCACCCCGAAGAAGATAAACAGAAGAAACGTGAGGACGAAAACGCTCATCAGTTGGCCGAACATCCCCAGGGAGTCCATGAAAAGCATGCCAATGAGTCTGTCTACAGTGAAAACGCTGCCTTGAAGGAAGCCAGGCAACAAATGCACGTACAACGGGGCTAACGCCATCACCAGTACGGTGATGGCAAAAAAAGTCCCGGCAGCCCTTCTGCCCGCCTCGACGATCAAGATGCACATGATTATTCCCAGGACCAGCGCCGGAGGTGGCGGGAAAATGCTCCAACTCTCTATCCTGGCCTGTTGAAACACGAGGAAAGCGTAAAGTGGAATAACAAAACTCAACCCGGCTGCGACGACGTCATACCAGGGCACTTTGCCCTTGGGCGTTGCCCGATTTGCCCGTAGAAGCAGAAAGGCGGGTGGCAGGAGGAGCGCGGCGCCGCCAATGATGTATTGCATTGTGCCCATCACAATACCCAGTCGGGGCGCCGCGCTTGTTACGTAGAAGATAGTCAGAAACAAGCCGCAGACAGCGAGCAAACCAGCAACGGTCTTTATCGAACGGGGGTACCCGTCATTACTCATTTCGCGCTCCTCGATTCGCCCTCCGCAAGAGAACGTTGAAGCCCACTCAGGAGCGGATGCTTAGCCAATGTGCACCTTCACCGCCTGCAGGACTATCCTAATACCATGCTGACGCGAGGGAAGCCCGGCTATTTAGCTGCCTTCAGCTTCTCTTTCCATGCATCTATTCTCTTTGTCTCACCCTGGAGTTGTTCCTGTTGAGCCTTCTCATGCTCCGGGGTCCAGACACCGACCTCCTTGAAGAATCTTACAGACCCAGGATGGAAAGGAGCATAGAGTGGAAGCCTTATGGCCCATTCACGCGTCCAACCGTTGGTGATGGGGATTTTCTGTATCTGGTCCATGGACTCCCATATGCTCTTTGTTACCCGGTAAGCTACCTCTTCATCCAGGTGGTTATATGCTGCAAGCATCTGCACACTGCCCGGTTGCACCATATCCACTTTGACGCCCGTAAACTCATTCTTCTTTAACTCCAACAACGGCTGGGGCATCAACTCTTTCCATTTCGCCGCAGCCTCTGGGGAGCGGCTGAAGGGTATTATCCAAAGCCCCACGGTGGCATCTATCTCGAGGAGCTTGGCGCTCTTGAAGCCACCAAGCGTCACGTCGATAACCCCGTTCTTCACAGCGTCATAGGACTCGTCTCCACTGTCGAAATTCACTTTCTTGACGTCGTTATAGGTGAAGCCGTGAGCCTTGAAGAACGCTTCGATGGTATTGTTGCGAGTTATAGAGCCAGGGAAGTAAGCTACCCTTTTGCCCTTGATGTCTTCCATTGTCTTTATGCCGGTCTTCTCAGAAGTCCAGACACCTATCGGCGTGGCGTCGCCCTCGAAAAGCATACGAAGCGGCTGGGGGCCCATTTCCAGCTTCGCATAGTCGCCAACACCGTTGTACGGGTCAAGCAATGAACTCGTGCCGGTCATCCACAGGTCAACCTGTCTTGACTTGAGCAGGACGATGCTGTTGGTCGTCGTACCAGTCTGTTGGAGCGTGAACTTCACCCCCAGATTCTTCTGGAGTTGGTCCGCCATTGCAACGGCCTGTTCACCAACATTGCCACCGTAAGTCGAGGTGATGCTCATTACGCTTGGGAGCGACTTGGTGGGCGTGACCGTGACTTCCTTGACGACAGTTTTCTCTGGAGGAGCCGTTGTAGTTGCCTGTTTGGGCTTGCCACAGGAAACAAGGAGAGGCGATGCAAGCAACATCACGACCAGAGTTGCGAAAACGAATCCTTTTGTTCTTCTCATTTCTATCCTTCCCGCCTGAATCGATTTGCTTTCCCGCGTATACTCCCGGAGTCAGTTATGCCCCATACGCTCTGCCTCCTCTTTCGACTTCACCTGATAGTGATCGAGACCTCGTGCCAACAATGTGATTTGGCAGCCTATTCCACGAGCGCAACCACTCGTGCCGGGGAACCATCAGCGCCCGGAACTTTCAGTGGAAAGGCAAATACCGTGAAGCTCTTCCCGATTAGCGGGGACAGGTTGCACAGGTTCTCAATGATCAAGATGCCTTTGGCCAGTAGCCTCCTGTGCACCGGGCGCGTCTCGTCCAGCGGCGCAGCCCTGCTGCGCTCTTCCTTCTTCAGAAGCCTGTCCACGGTTATGGTATCCATGCCGACCATCTTTGCGCCCTTCTCTATCAGCCAGTCTGCGGCATCGGGCATCAGGTAGGGGCAGTCAAGGTACTCGATAGTATCGAACTTCTTGTCCCAGTCGGTGTTGATGAATACGATATCTCCGCTCCGGACCCGTGAACCCGTTTCTTTGAGATGGGCTGCATCGATTCCGCCAGGCGAATCCTTGTGTGCAGGTATGACCACGCCGCGTCCTGAGAAATGGTCCAGCGGAAAATCGGCCACGGACGGGCCGTTGCGAATCATGTGCTTCGGGGAGTCGATGTGTGTGCCCTGATGGGACTCAAAAGTGAACCGCTGATTGTTGGGCCTGCCCTTCTCCTCGTCAACCTCGCGCATGGTCTTCATCTCAAAGGCCATCTCAGGCACCAACCTGGCGGGTGGCATTCCTTCATAGAAGTTCTGGGATAGGTCAATCCATTTGCCCATGCTTCACTCCTGCGCTAATGCGTTCGACAGACCGGCTTCGGGGAAGGACGCATCTCATCTGCCCTCATAAAGGCCGCCGTTTACCACGATCGTCTGGCGGGTAACAAACCTGGAGCCATCACTGACAAGGAAAACCAGCACTGGCGCCAGGTCCCTGTCCGGGTCACCCAGTTTCCCTCCCATCGGGATCTCTGTCGCGAATTTTGCATCGTGCGCCTTGAGTTCCTCAGGTGTCATGCGTGCGCGGTACTCGTTATACATCGGGGTCCATATTGCCGGAGCCATCGCATTAACGGTAATGCCGTATTTGCCCCATTCCTGGGCGACGCTGCGCGTCCATGCAATTACGGCGCCTTTGGAGGCCGCATAATGGGAAACGCCCGCAGAACCTCGCATTCCAGCCCCGGAGCCGAAGTTGATAATCCTGCCTCCATGGTCCCGCATATGATGGAAGGCAGCCTGGTTGGTGAACAGAGTGCCGAGAACGTTCACCTGGAATACCTCGTTCCACTGCTCTTCGGTAATCTCCTCGGCCTTTGCCGCCCGGTCTATGCCCGCAGCGTTCACCAATGCATCAAGGCCGCCCAGGTCCCCGACGGCAGACTTGAAAACATCGTCCACCTCCGACTTCTTCGAGATGTCGCAATGGTAGAAGCGGACAGTCCCGGGACCCGACTTACCGGCTTCAGCGGCGACCTTCCTTCCGAGGTCGTCCATCACGTCGAACGAGGCGACATGACCTCCCTCAGCCACAAAAGCCCGCACCGCGCTGGACCCCATGCCACGGGCTCCACCGGTAACAATGATCCTTTTGCCGTCGATCTGCAATAGCCTGCGGTTTTCAGTCAAAGTCTAATCTCCTTCAATTGTGTGGTGTACCGGGGGCCTTCTCCAACCTGACTGAACAATCACTCGTTATTGGCCTGCCTTTTTGCCATCGAACAAACCCGCGTCTCCACTCATAGCAAGACGCTCTTTGGGCGCTTTTCCGACGATACTTGCATTGGCCGACAAAAGTAAGGGTGCCAGCACCCTTATTCGCCAGCCTGGTGCCTGATATATACGGATTCGGGCAGCGGATTCCTGCCCTGTGAAAGGAGAGCCAACATGGGTGTTTCAGGAAAAGTAGTTCTTGTGACAGGTGGCGCCCAGGGCATGGGACGTGCCTCGGCCCTCAGGTTCGCAAGGGAGGGCGCCAGGCTGGCCATCTGCGATATTCAGCCCCAGAAAGGAGACGAGATTGTACGAGAGATGAAGAGGGCAGGCGGCGATTGCCTGTATCTCACAGCGGACGTCACCAACCGTGTTCAAGTGGCCGAAATGGTCAACGCGGTCAAGGCCAACTACCGGGCAATAGACATCCTGGTGAACAACGTCGGAGGCGACAGGTACCAGCTTTTCATCGAAAGCGAGGAAGACGATTGGAAGGAAAGGATAAACCTCAACCTGATGGGGACACTGCAGGTTACCAGGGCAGTCCTGGAAACAATGGTGCACCAGCGCTCGGGGAGCATCGTGAATATTGCCTCGTCGGCCGGTCAGATAGGTGGGGCTGGCTATGCAGTCTACTCGGCTTGCAAGGGCGCAATCATCGCCATCACCAAAGCCTGGGCTCGCGAGTTCGTTGACTACAACATCAGGGTTAATGCAGTCGCTCCGGGGAGCACCGGGACACCCTACTTCATGTCGCACACCAGCCCCGAGGAAAAGGCCAAACTGCTGGCCATGATACCGATGGCCAGGCTCGGGCAGCCGCAAGAGGTGGCAGCAGCAGTCTTCTTCCTTGCCGCGGACGAGGCCAGTTTTATTACCGGGCAAACCCTGGGAGTAAACGGCGGGAAGGTGATGTTGTAGGGACTAACGGTTCTTAAATTCAGGGCTTCTCTTCTCGGCAAAAGCCCTGGGTCCTTCTAAGGTGTCCTCCATGCCGGCGACGCTCTTCTCCAGGTTTGCTGCATAGCGCCTGCCTTCTTCGGGTGGCATATAGTAACAGCGGTACAGTATCTCCTTGATGTTCCGGACCGAACGGGGACCGAGATACAGCATCCGCTCCGCCCATGACATCGCCTCCTCCATTAGCTTCTCCCTGGGAACTACCCTGTTCAGCCATCCAATCTCATAGGCCCTTTTCGCGCTGATCCTTCTGTCCCCCCAGAGCGCTATCTCCAGGGCGTGTCCCAGGCTGAGCTGGCGAGTTAAGTCACATACCCACCCCGCCGTAAGGTTCCACCTGGTTTCGGAAATACCCATTTCGGCATGCTCAACTGCAATCCTGATATCGCATGCCTGGGCAATCTTCCAGCCTCCGCCAACGGCAAAGCCGTTGATCGCTGCTATTACAGGCTTGGATATCCATGGCGGGGTGCTTTCACGCATGGTTCCGAACGCTTCGTAGGCGTTTATGCCTGCTTTGTCTCTTTCCGCCCGCTCCGCCAGGTCCTGTCCCACGCAGAAGGCTTTGTCTCCTGCTCCTGTGATGATGCCGACCCAGGCATCGTCTTCAGCATCGAAGCGTTCCCACGCGTCCGCCAGCCGCTCGCGCAGTTCAGTGCTCACGGCATTCATCCGCTCAGGACGATTCATGGTCATGACAACTATCTTGCCCTGGGCGCCCGGAACGCTCTTCTTCTCGTATAGCAAAACGTCTGGTCCTGATACGGGCATAAGACCCCTCTCAAGGAAAGATTAGGACTCGCGCCCAATCAAGCTCCCGATAGGCAGCTTGATTGGGCACGGTGGGAATCTGTGTTATTCCACCCGCGGGACCTGAGTCCTGTATTTCTCCCAGAGGGCTGCAAGCTTATCTTCAGTCACCTTTGTGGCGTCAGCCTCTGCCAGGAAGGCGTCCCAGGCTTTCATGAGCTTGTCTTCGCGCTCCAGCGCCTTGTTGTTCCAAGCCTCATGTTGCGGGGTCCATCTGCCGATTTCCTTGAAGTAGCGTATCGCACCCGGATGGAAGGCGTCCGGCAGCTTGCCGACCACGTCAAGCACGTTGTTCAGGCTGGCGTTCATCATTCTGGGGTCCTTGTCCTTGTACAGGGGATAGGCTTCTACCCAGTATTTGGTCGTCAGGTAGGCAATGTCTTCGCTGAGGGTATCGAAAGCATCCAGGTTCAGGGGAGGTGAAGCACCTTCATAGGTGTTGGTGGCAGAAAGTCCAGGGCCCTGGGTGATTATGGCCGGAGTCTGCTCAGGTTTGAACTGGGCAAAACGCTTCCAACCTTCCTTGTCGGCAGCAGGCAAGGGTAGAAGTCGCATCCCGCCTGAACTTGCTGCTATCCTCGTGGCAAAATCGCTGCTGGTACCTATGACCGCAACGTCCGTCTTTCCATCTATGATCGCGTCAATAGTGGCGCCGAACGACGGCAACTCCACCTTGGTAACGTCATTCCACGTCAGGCCGGCGAAGGCAAGCGCCCCTTCTATTGACAGGTTGTGGCTAGGCATGCCAAGCACGAAGGGCGCTTTCTTACCCTTCAAGTCCTTCAAGGAAGTTATGCCACTGTTGCCACGAACTGCGTATCCGGTTGGGGTTGAGCCCATGAATTGATAGAGCATGCGGAGTTTCTGTGGCCCCCATGCCCGGCTGGTGAAGTCAGCGACGCCCTCTCGTGCCAGGTATGATTCGCCTCCCAGGAAGGTAGCATGGATGGAGCCGGTCCGCAGAAGGGTCATCTTGCCCACCCCACTGCCCAGAGGCACGATCCTGACCGTCACGCCAAACTTGTCTTTCATGGACTCCCCGGCCACCGAGGCAATAAAGTAGCTGTGAGTGCCAAGGTCCGTCGTCGCCCATGCAATCACCTTCGGAGCTTGGGGAGCCGTTGTGCTGGTAGTGGCTGGCGCAGTGCTGGCGCCTGGTGCAGTTGTCTTGCTCACAGCCGGGGCAGTGGTTGCTGTTGTGGTCGTCGTCGAGCGTCCGCACGCCACCAGGGATAGCCCTATTACCACTACTGCAACCAGCGCCAGGTATGTTGTCTTCCTCATCGCCATCATTTCTTTTCTTCCTTTCTCCTTTTTGGTAAGAGTACCTTCTGACACCATGTCACATTCGGCATCACGTCACGGCCCACCCCCAGAATCTAATGTCGTTCTATCATACACGGAACACCGCCTGAATTCTTCTCAGTGGTTACCCGCGTGGTCGCTCCGCGACCGTCCCCCAATTGGCTGGCAGTTCGATTCTCTTGCTCGTCGGGTAGCCGATAAAACCATTTTGAGCGCAGATCAGGCAATTATCCCTCTCCGGGTCACCGCTGACCGTTATCAGTAAGTCATCGGGTTCAAGCAGCAGGGGGACCAATCGGTCCGGGTCCGAATTCCGGCAGTAATACTCCGGCAAGACACCTTTCCTGACGTTTTCACAAAACGAGCCCAACTCGGGCTTCAGCAGCTCGAACCGCCTTGCGGGGAACACTGCCTTCCGGTGCAGATACTGCTTCATCCTGGCTTTCGAAAAGCCGCCCCTGGCGATTATCCCGGCCAGGCACGGGCTCAACAGGATCTGCGGGCGCACCCCCTGACCGACAAACCCGAGGGAGAACAAATGAAGTTGAATGTCCACTAATCTGGCGGCCAGCTTATCCAGGACCGCTTCCGCGGTTGAGTCCCCGACATTGAACACAGAGTCAGTGGATGTGCAGGAGTTGAGTGTGACAACGTTCTCCCCTTTCCGGAACCCCTGGTCGACGCTCATCGGTTGCCAGCCTGCCTCATTGACAGCATCCTCGTTTTCGGCCAGTACAACCCTCCACGTCCCTCCAAATGTGGCTTTGTCCGTCTTATGCGGAATGAATCCGGCCACATTCCGCAGATAAAGTCTGACGAACCGGCCGATGCTGGTATTGGCCTGGAACCCGACCCGCAAAGCCCCCTGGCCGGAATTGAAGCCCAGTTCCTTTATGATAGGGCCGTTGATTGTCACCAGTATTTCGGTGCCCGGCGTATGCCCCAGGTGTTCGTGCCCGAAGTTGCTGTCCGCCAGTGCTTCAACGATTGCCACCAATACTGGCATATATTCAGGCCGGCAGCCTGCCATCACCCCGTTAACTGCAACATTCCATACCGTTGCCTCGCGGCCTTCAGGCAGGAGCACTCCCAGCACCTCGCCAGAGGACCGGGGGGAATACGAGAGGAACCTTTCCACTTCTTGGAGCGTGGGGGGAACGATAGGCAGCCCATCCCCCCACTCCTGCTCGTAGAAGAACTCGTTCACATCTTCGGAAGTGCCGGTGAACACGACATCTTTGGGGCACGGCTCTTTGATTTCTTCATTCTCCGGAGGTTGCCGTGTCAAACAATTGACGATCTGCTCGACCAGGACGTCCTCCACATTCCTCTTCATTTCCACGTCGGAGTGAAGGCTGGGGCGACCGGGGTAGATGGCCAACGGAAGGGTGGGCATGCCAAGGCCGGCGGCCGAGGTCTGGCCCTGGACAGCAAACCCGCTGCAGACCACGGACGCGCTGGGCAGGCCCATCTTCTCGGCGACCACGCTAGCCCGCACGACCGCGGGCGTGCAGCTCCCTCAGCAGCCAACAGCCGAGATCACCGCGTCGCAACCATGCTCCCGAAGCTTTCCCGGAAGCTCGGCGATGACGCGCTTTTCGTCCCCGCCGTGGGTATTCCCCAGGCTCGTGTAGTTGACGAATCTGATTCCGGGAAAACGCTCCGCAAGGGATCGCTCCAGGATGGGGAAGATTTCGTCTCCGCGAAAAAGCCAGTCCCACAACTCGCCGATTGTCTTGCCTTCGAGGCCAGAAAGCCGTCTCGAGTTTTGCCTGCTCGCAGCAACGCGGCGGCCTCGCGGCCAGACGGCTTCGTATGGAGCGACCTTGTTTCTCTGCAAAGCTTTCCTCCACTTCATCCGCAAACAGCCAATGTAGATTCAACAAAACGGCTCGTGCATCACCCTGTTCAGGTTGACCGTGCAGTATTCAGAGGGGGACCCACTAGCTTGAATGATGCTTCATTCGCGGGGATAGTACAATACGCCGCCATGCTTGTCAAGGTCGGTTAAGTCGACGCGTTCACCAGAGCCGGAGGGGGCGGAAAAAGGAGGATAGGTGCAGATACTCACTCCCCAAAGGGTCCAACTCGACGGCGGTCACCGTTGGACAAACAGCGGGGATGTTGGCTGGCTGATGCGTACAAGTATCTGATTCCATTTGCCTTTGTAATTAGATGACAGTCACGACCGGGGGAACGCCGGGACGCTTGCCCTTCAGTTCATACATTTGGGCCTCGGGAATAGCGTGGGTCCTGTGGAAACGGCGTCTCTTGAGAACTATTTCGGGCCGAAGAGGCTGACAATCAATGAATGCCTGTCCATCTCAAGGTAAAAAGCAACTTCATTAATCACGCTGCTCAGTGTGCCAACGGTCAGAGAAGTGTGTTTCGGGATGGTCACGTGGTGTTGTGAGCCTTTGTGAACGGATGTAAGTCTGAGATGACTTCCGGTCTGGCGCGTAGCAACATAGCCATACTTGCCAGGCAGTCGCGCCAGTTCTTCGCCTCCGATGTCTCGGGGCAGTTTCAAGCTGCCAGCACCTCATCCTTCACCTGGTGAAGACGGATGAGGCGGGGTTTCTGCTCTGGCTCGAAGTGGCACTGTACGGCATCCAGCACCATAGACTTCAGTTCGTCGAACGTGTCGGCCTCAGTGAAGATAGGGTAATCCAATGCCTTGGCCTGGTACCCTCCCTCGGGGGCCTCCTCAACTAAGAAGACAATCTCACTGGGCATCACCGTGGCTCCTAATCAAGCAACATGCTGATTAGGAGTATACCATCCTGAGACTGCGGTACCAACCCTGCGGCTCTCATCGCGATGTCTGCCCTTCCATGCGTACGTGTGCACTTCCACGCAATATTGATGCCGCATCGACGATTCTGTTTCCTGATCTTGCAGGTACTTGCAGGGGTGACCATCAGCCAGCAAGACGGTCTGCCCACAAGTTGAACACGAGATAGGAAACCAATAGTATTGCCATGAACGCGACATATCTGGCAACGTTGTTATGCACGAATCTGCCAGGGAGCCCAAGGATACGTAGCGAACAAATACGGTTGCTGGTCTGACAAACAGCGGGATGTTGGATTGTGGTTGACTATGACCAGCTATCCGGGAAAGAATCTGTCGGCATTCTCCCTCGTTACTCTGACAATGGTTTTGTGCAAGAATAACAACTATACTATGCTCATCGTTGTGACCAGGGTGCAGGGGAGACTGCAACGAGACGGATAGAATCATCATTAGCGCTGGCTATCGCAGCGGGCTTGCTGGTGAGCGGTTTCAGCTGCCAGACTCTAATGACAACAACAAGTCCGGCAGCGCCGCCCCCGCTGTCGAGTGTGGTGCTTTCACAAGGTCCATCAACACCTGCGGCATCTCAGCCAAATCCGGTGACACCGGCGGCAGTACAGTCATCTACAACACCTTCTCCAACACCCGAAACGACTCCTGCACCTGCTGCAGCGACTTCAACAACGCCCACGCCAAAGCCATCAATCCCTCTGGCGCCAGCTCGCTTCGTCCTCGGCAACCTGACTATCATACCGACGACAGTCATGGAGGGTGAGGAGGTAACCTACTCAATCCAGGTGAGCAACGTCGGCGGCGATGAGGGCAGCTACACTGTGGTCTTCAAATATAAGAGCACCGGAGGATCCATCGGTTCGGATAGTGTAGAAGTAACGCTAGAGCCGGGTCAAACCAAGATGGCGACAATCAGCACTACCAAGAATGAAACGGGCACGTATTTTGTTAACGTTAACGACAAAGGCGGCCAGCATACTGTTACGCCCCTGCCAACTCCCACGCCTATTCGCGGCGTACCCGCTACGAGCGCATCTGCGATCACTTCGCCGCCACTCAGTATGGCAGGTATCAATACACATACGGAAGTATACGGCACAGGCGCCGACCCCAATATCATAACGCTTGGCCCGAAAATCGGCAGCCTTCCAGATTGGCCAACATACCCCAACAAACACGGCATGGAATTCGAACTTCCTCACTGGACACCGGTACTGGCGCCGATCGATATGGTGTTGGTGGGTTTTTCAAATAACAGCGCAAAGTACCGGATTCAATCGGGAGTAAGACAGACCCCGTACAATGATTTGATGTTATTCTTCGAGTCGGCCAGTCCTGACTGGCCGGGCATGATCATAAAGGTCTATCATCTATATAGCTCACCACTGCTGCCCGGACACAATCAAAGTCCGGGTTGCAGTGAAGTTGAGGAATGGGGATCTGCTGTCCAGGCTCAGGGACACCTCTTCTTCGAATTCGATGACTATGTGATTTCAGAAAAGGGTAATGCCTCATGTGATGCGCTAATTGGATACAAGGTACGACGCGGGGAATTGATCGGGTTTGCTGGCAGTGTCGGCACTCATTCCATGGCGGCCTTTTGTTTTAAAGTGTCGCATACATCGGAGAACCCGACTGTCCAGAAAGGCAACCGGTATCTTCACTGGGTACAACCCAGCTCGTTTTTTTACTGGAAGAGCTATAGTCCCGATACGAAATTTCCCAGCGGGGTGCTTGCCTACCCCTTTGAAAGCGATGGTCATAAACTTCCTGATCAACAACGTGATGTCAATTTCAAATACACTGCACCGAAACAATGATGCCCGCAATTAAAACGTAGAAAGCGAGCCCAGAAGCTCGCTTTATACTACTTTCGATACCTGGTCTCTGCTACCATTGAACAAACATCGGGATGACTACAGGTTATTGAGGCGTACCTCGAACATCGCCTCCCGCCCTGGGCGGCCCACTCGATGTTTATTGCAGATGGAACAGCGAGTTTGCTACCGTCAGAGGACCGGTAAACTGGTCCATTTTTGCACTCCCTGACCGGTGATAATTCTGCACGGGTTGCCATGGGGCGACCTCCCTAAACGCGGCGAATGTGTCCCACCGACCGATTGACGCACCCTTTTTCGGCGAGTATACTGCGGTCTATTGAATGAGTCCATAGACCATCGTGGTCTACCACTTCGGTATACAGGAGACCAAACCCGTGGGTGTGGAAGAGGAAATCAGAGCTTTACTGGATGGCGGGCTATCGCCCCAGGCGATACTTGCAGACCATCCCTACAAGAAGAGCACCGTCTATAAGGTCTATCGCGGGGCACTGACACGTCTGGTCCCTGTGACACTGCCAGCGTGGCATGCCGACCTGGGTCAGGAAATCGAAGAGAAGAAGTTTGGCCACGGGCAGACCGAGAAGGTCGACTGCCGGCTGCGCAACAGCGCAGCTTTCGACCTGTACGTCGCCAGGTGCGGACTCCAACCAGCCTGGCTTCGGGGCCAATGGCTGGTCAGCGACGAGCGATTCCTGCTTCGCCCTGGCGAATCCCACAAATTGCGTCTTGAACTCAAGATACCGCCCGGCCTGCCATCGGGCGAGTACGACCTGCGCTTCGGACTTGAGGGCAGATACCTGGGTCCTGGAACGTCAACCTCAGCCGGGCCGGAATGCACCCAATGGTCGGAACCGGTGGTGATACAGGTCCTTTCGTCTACGGCCCTTCCAAGACCTTGATCAACAGGGAAAGCACCGCTTGGAGCGAGCCTTCGCTGAGACGGTCAGACGTATCGGCAGCGGTATGAATAGAACACAGAGGTTCGGGCAGGCCGGACCGGTCGCGCAGCATTCTCCCGAGGCCTCCACTTCCCAAAATCGACGTGAAAACAGGCTCTTCCCGTGCCGGAAACATTGACAGGCTGATCGCATTTTCAAGCCCACACCACCTGAACGACTGATGGTCGCTGCTCAAAAGGTACCAGGGGACGTGGGCCGTCAGGATATGCATGTCCAACTGCTGCGCTGCCTTTGTGACCATTACTACCGCAGGCAGCGGCTTTCCTCGCCTTCTCACGGGCCACAGGGCCAGGGAATCACCCGTGCCGCAGGACTCAAGATTGTAGACCGCAGTGACACGCTTCAGGTCAACTCTTCGGGCGTAGTACCACGAGCCGAGAAGCCCCAGGCGGAGAAGGGGAGTGCGCAGCCATGCCTCTTCCCGGTCGAAGAATATGATTCTGAGTGGAACCCCTTTGCGGGGCATTTCGCGACACAGTCCCAGCAGCACAGCCACTCCGGACGCGTTATCCGCTGCGCCCGGGCTGCCCTTTACCGCATCGTAGTGGGCGCAGAAAACAGGTAGATTGACATCGGCTCCCGGTTGGAAGTCTACAATGATGTTCCTGATCCTGGGACGGTAGCACTCCTGGATGGCAGGAACGATTCCCAGCAATTCGAGCGCCTTGAGTACCTCGTTGCCCCTTGTCTGGTTGTTCCTGCCCTCAAGGGCGCGGACGTACGGCATTAGCTCCGGCCTGTCGTTGAACTGTTGCATTTTCAGACCTGAGGTTGTTAATCCGGGATTCGGCAGCGTCGCACTATGGGGGCAGGGGTTTCAGGTTGCTCTGATCTCCTCACGCATGAACTTCACGTAGGAGATCGCGAAACAGACTACCGTGAGGACAAAAAGCCCAACCATTTGAGGCCACACGACGACTGCGCTCTGGCCAAGGGAGAGCGGGTTGGCCAGCAGGAACTCGATGCCGCCATTGCCAGTGAGCAACCGGAGAAGCTGTGAGTAGCTCCGCGCTCCCGGGTCGAGCACGACGGACATAGCTTCCTCAAAAAGAACGGAAGGTGACACGTGAAGGAGTGCAAGATTCATCTGACCGTATCTTGCTAACGTCTCAACGGTTGTGCCAGGCGGTTCTATGGCTCTAGACAGGGCGCCAGCTATGGGCGACCAGAAGAGAACGAAGAACGCCCATACCCCGATGGACGCCAGGGCTGATGTGGCAACGCGCCGGAACAATACGGAAAAAAGCACTGACAGCGCCATCCAAAAGGACCCGTAGACCACAGAGATGATCAAGAAGAAGAGAAGCCGGGCTATCTCCTCCGAGGTCGGGGGAAGCCCGATCACTCGCATGCCGAATCCTGCAACCAGCAGTATGACTGAGGTCAGCATCACTGCCAGAGTAACCACGCCGGCCATGAACTTGCCATTGATGACTGTATCCCGATACACCGGCTGAGACAAGAGGCGGCTCATCGTTCCGCTTGCCTTTTCTCCATTGATTGCGTCAAAACCCAATGCTATCCCGACCACCGGTATGAACCATTTCACGAAGTCGAGGAAGGAAAAAAGCGAACCACTGTCCGAAGAGCCCACGAAAAGCTTGAGGAAGATGAAGTTCGGATCAGTCTGAGTACTCCTGATATGTTGCGCAGCCGTTACGGCGGCGAAAGTCCCTGCCAGCAGCACCAGGCTGAACAGTATGATGAACCGCCACGACGCGAAGTGGTCGGCGAGTTCCTTTTTGAAAATGGTCAGCAAACCGGACATTTCAAGCCTCTTTGAAGTATTTGAGGTAGATGTCTTCCAGCCCCTGGGTATGTATCTTCATTTCAACCAGCATCCCCTGGTTATCGATGATCGCTCGCGCAATCAGAGGCCTAAGGTCTTCGGTGCAAGTCACCAGCAGCGTATCTCCCGACCGTTCGGTCTTCAAGACTCCCTTGATCCTGCCGATCGCGCTCAATATGACGTCCGTAATTTCAGTGGTCTTTACTTCAACCTGATACTTGCCCCCCCGGGCCCTGGCGCCCAACTCCTCGATGGGTCCTTCAACAACCAGTTTTCCTTTTGCCATTATCCCCACCCGATGGCATATCCGCTCCACCTGATTCAACTGATGCGACGAGAGAATGATGGTCATGTTTTTCTCTTTCGCGATGCGCGAAATCAGGTCAAGCATCTTGCTGATGCCTTCGGGGTCAATGCCGGTCGTCGGCTCATCGAGGAAAGCAACCCTGGGTTCCTTTACGAGTACATCGGCAATTGCCAGGCGCTGCTTCATCCCTTTTGAAAAGGTCCCGACCTTCTGGTCTCCCTTGTCCCCGAGGCCAACCACCTCCAGTGAATGCGCAACCCTCTTGTCCACCTCGGCTTCGGTCAGGCGGTTCAACCTGGCGGTGTACGCGAGATTGTATCCCGCAGTAAGGTCATCATAGAACCCTACCTTCTCCGGCACGTACCCGGTCAGCCTCTTCACCTTCAGAGGTTCCCGTGTCGAATTAAAACCTGCTATTCTCGCCATTCCTGACGTCGGCTCGGTCAAACCGAGGAACATCAGCATCGTCGTCGTCTTCCCCGCCCCATTGGGCCCGAGGAAACCGAAGATTTCACCTTCGGCGATCTTCAGGTCCAAATGGTCCACAACGACCTTACCGTTATATGCCTTGGTAAGTTTGTCTGCTTCTATTACAACCTGCCCCAAACCTAGCGCCTCCCAAGGACCCTGAACAGCACAACCAGTCCTGCAACTACCACCAGGACAAGACCGATGCTTACGAAGCCCCAGATGCTGGGGGTCTTCACCGTCACCCGCATTTCTACGCTGTCTGAGGCCTTGGACCCCTGAGCATTGATAGACATGGCATAGTCACCGGCTATGCTTTTGCCTGCGGGAGGGTTTATCACCACATCCAGTTGCTGGGTATAGCCAGCCGGCAGCGAATCGACCTTGTCCGGACTAAAGGTCACTTTCCAGCCTTCCGGTTTGCTCGCGTAGAAGTTGATGTTGTCAATCGCTGCAGTACCTGTATTGGACAGGCTGAGCGCCAGGTGCGTGTCTTTGCCAGCCGCGGCATCGGTACTGAGTTTTCCTGAGTCGGTAACCAGGTTCATTCCGTACCGTGCTGTGACCCTGGCAGTCAGATCGATCGACTTCCTCAATGTGGAAGAGACTAGCTCAAGTTTGGTCACATAGTCGCCGGGGTCCGGGTTCTTGCCGGAGACTGGAGACATACTGACCGAGATCGTTTCCGATGCAGGGAACTGGTCGGACGGGCCGATTTCTACGACTGCAGCCTGCTTAAAAGAAACCGTCGCTGCAGCGGTCCACCCATTGGCAGGGATCACAGTCACATTAAAGCGCTGTCTTTCAGGTCCGGTGAGTTCCAGGGTTACATCGAAACCGAATGGGCTGCCGGATTCCCCCGTTATGACAGGAAACCTGGTTTCAAGAGTCACTTTCGGATCTGCGGCCAGGGCCGTTACCGGGAGTAGGACGGAGCAAATCAATAGCATCATCAATGAGGTAAACAGGATTCGGGTATGTGCCCTTCTTCTCATCATTTAGAACAGCCTCCGAAAAAGTTCCGACATTGTACCATTAACCTGGCTTCTAATCGACAGCCTAACAGAATCTTAACAGTGCAGCGGGGCACGGCATTGGTCAGGAAACCTCGATAGCCTCTTCGCTGACATCGCCATCTACGATGCGGAAGGCGCGGACCACAGGTCCGTCCTGCTTTTCCAGGGAAACAATTACGTAGCGGCAGTCGGGCCAGAATGCGAGCTTCTTGTCCGTCGCCGAGGGATAGGCCTGCGATTTGGTATGCGAGTGATAGAAACCAATCACCTCGAGGCCCGCGTCGTCGATCCTTTTCAATATACCTAGAAGTTCCTGCGGCGCAAGGCTGTATTTGACCGGAGAGGCCTCGGCATTGACTGCCCGGTAGACTTCCGTTACTTTATCACCGATTCCGGCGAGCACGCCGCAACATTCGTTCGGAACCTCCGCACTGGAGTGCTCAACCATCTGGTCTACATGTTGTTTTTCGAGCCGGAATGACAGGGCAGCGTACCTCCCTGTGTCAGACCATCTTCCTGACTGTAATGGTCCAATCGGTCTCGTTGATCTGTTTGACCTCGACAATCTCCTGCTCTTCGTTAGCGAGACTCCTTGGTACGTTCTCGACCGCGGGGAGATGATCGACCAGCACCCGCAATACCTGGCCGATTTCCATATCTTCTATGGCAAGCTTTGATTTCACGAAGGTGTAGGGGCATACCTCGCCCTTCAAATCGAGTTCAACATCGCAAGTCAACGATTCACCCATTTTGTTGCACATCCTTATCGAGAAGCAACCAGTGGCACTGGATGCTGCCGGCACACTTTGTGCCGGCTCACCACCAGACTTTTTTGTCCAGGTCGTCACCGACGATCGCAGTCTCGTGCGTCCATAGCCTGGTGCTCAAGTACTTCCAGCCTCCATCGGCCATCAGGACGACGATGTTGCCCTTCTTCATCCGTTTCGCCACCCTGACGGCGCACAGCATTGCTGCACCAGAGGATATGCCAGCGAAGATTCCCTCCCGTTCAGCAAGCTCCCTCGTCATGGCGAACGCTTCCTTGGTGCGCGTAACCATCCGTCCATTCAGGAGACTGAGGTCCAGGATTGGAGGAACGAAACCATCATCTATGCTGCGCAGTCCCATTATTTCATCGCCGATGTCAGGGACTGCCGCAATCAGCTTCACTTCCGGGTTCTTCTCACGAAGCCGCTTTCCTACCCCCATCAGGGTCCCGCCAGTTCCTAAACCGGCAACGAAGACATCCACATGGGGCAAGTCATTGAGGATCTCCGGGCCTGTGGTCTCATAGTGGGCCAGGGGGTTGGCTGGATTGCCGTACTGATAAGGCGCGAAGTAACAGTCATCATCGAGCGCCATTTGCCTGGCAGCGTTTATGGCCCCGTTCGAACCCTTGGCTCCCGGCGTAAACACTATCTCCGCCCCATAAACCTCCAGCAATTGGGTCCTTTCGGGACTGACATTGTCGGGCATAACGATTTTGATTCGATGACCTTTGCGCCGGGCAATCATTGCCAGCGCAATGCCCGTATTGCCGCTTGTCGATTCCAGTATGATATGGTCTTTGGTCAAGTGGCCGGCAGCCTCGGCAGCCTCAATCATATACTTGGCGATGCGGTCTTTTACGCTACCCGCGGGATTATGGCCCTCGAGTTTGGCAAAAATACGTACCGAATCATTCGGGCTGAACCGCTCCAACTCTATTAGTGGAGTTCGCCCGATAGCGTCGAGTATGCTCTTTCCCGCACCCCTGCCCGCCACCACCCCGGTTGGGTCATGCTGAACCGTGGCCATGCCCTCTTCTATCCTCCAGCAACCGCTGGCAAAATCGATATCACGTCCCCGTCCTTCACGTTTGTATTAAGGTCCTTCATGAATCTGATGTCTTCGTCATTGACATACAGGGCGACGAACTGGTTGAGCCCGCCATCCACGTTCAATATGCGCTCTTTGAACCCCGGGTGGCGCTTCTCCAGATCTTCGAGCACCTTGCCGACGGTATCGCCGTTAGCCTGGACGATTTTGGCCCCGTTAACCAGTTTCCTCAGCAGGGAAGGGATCTTTACCTCAACAGCCATTGAAACGTCTCCTTGACTATACTAATGTGACCCGCCGGGAAATCCACAGAACTGGTCATAATCGATCAAGCTGGTTATCGTAGGACTGTCACCGCAAACCGGGCAGGCGGGATTACGCCCGAGCTTCATCTTGCGGAATTCCATATCCAGAGCGTCGTATACCAACAGTCTCCCGGAAAGAGATTCACCGATGCCCAATATGAGCTTCACCGTCTCTGTTGCCTGGATGACGCCGATCATGCCCGGGAGGACACCCAGCACGCCTGCCTCCTGACAGCTCGGTACCGAGCCAGGGGGTGGCGGCGAGGGATAAACACACCTGTAGCAGCCCTTGCCCGGCAGAAATACTGTTGCCATTCCTTCAAAGCGATAAATGCTCCCGTAGACGCTGGGCTTGCGCGACAACACGCAGGCATCATTAACAAGGTAGCGGGTGGCGAAATTATCGCAGCCATCGACTATTATGTCATATTGCGACATGAGCTCCATCGCATTGCCCGAGGTAATTGCGACCTGGTGTTGGACCACCCTGACATCCGGGTTCATGTCGGAGATAGTCTCTGCCGCAGAGGTAACCTTGGGACGCCCTATGTCATGGGTGTGGTGCAGTACCTGGCGCTGCAGATTGCTCAGATCTACTACGTCAAAGTCGACCAGCCCTAACGTACCCACGCCGGCTGCCGCAAGGTACATCGCCGTCGGGGAACCCAGTCCTCCCGCGCCGACAAGCAAGACTCTGGCCTCCAGGAGTTTCTTCTGCCCCTTGCCCCCGATCTGGCTCAAGATGATATGGCGGCTGTAACGCTTGACCTGATCCTCGGTCAACTTCCTGGCTTGTTGAGTGGCTTCCATCAGACCTCCGTCCCGGTGCTCCGGGGCCGTTTACCACAAATACCATCGTTTTGGTGCAGTATAACTGCGGACAGCTTTGGCTGTCAAGGCCGGAGAACCGTTTTTCAATGCAAACAGGCATCATAAAGCGATCCGCTGACGGCCCAAGAAGGCGGCCTATCAAGACGGGTTCCATGGCGTGGCCCCGGCTTCGAACGGGTGGCCTTCTCTTTCGAAATCAGGCAAGTAGTAGTCCGAAGAGTCGTGGTCCTGCACCCAGCCGTTTTGCATGCCCAGGTCGTCCAGCGTCTGCACGGCCTCGGCGTATTCGCGGACGCTTATCCTTCTGGAAAGCAAGGGGAATTCGTCCACCCGGTAGTTGGGCGCATACTGGGACATGAGGCTTACAGTCACCTCCGGCGCCAACTCGGACGCTACCCACTCAAGGCTCTCGGGACTGCCGGAAATCCCGTTGGGCAGGACCAGATGACGGATTATCAACCCCCTCGTGGCCACCCCTTGACCGTCCGTCGCCAGGGCGCCGACTTGCCGGAACATCTCTTTGATTGCCCTGCGGGCGTGCTGCACGTACCCGGGAGTTCGCGAGTACTCGACGGAATCCTCATCGGAGGCATATTTCAGATCGGGAAGATAGATGTCTATGATCCCATGCAGCAGGCGCAGTATTTCCACGGAATCATACCCGTTCGTGTTGTACACCAGGGGGACCTTGAGACCCCTGGCAGCGGCCAGGGTTAAAGCCCGCACTATCTGAGGAACGAAGTGGGTCGGGGAAACCAGATTAATGTTATGGCAACCCTTAACATCCTGAAGGTAAAGCATGCAGCCGGCCAACTCGTCTGACTTCAAGTCCTGAAACTTCTGTTTAGGGCCGGGCTGGCTAATCTGGTGGTTCTGGCAAAACACGCAACGCATCGAGCAGTTGCCGAAGAAGATCGTACCCGAGCCTTTCGTTCCTGACAATGCCGGTTCCTCACCGTGATGGTCGCAGTAAGAAGCCACTGCCGCATCCCATCCCGAAAGACAGAACCCCAACCTGCCTGCCGTGCGGTCAACTCCGCAATCCCTGGGACATAGGTCGCAGGCAGTGAGGTGCTGCTCCAACGCGGCGGCCCGCCTTTCGAGTTCGCCGGAGCGGCAGAGAGCTATGTAACTGGGCAGATCAATCTCTGGAGGCAATCTTTTCGCTACTGGGCTTTGACGATCCTCTGTCTCTGTTCTTCCAGCGCCTGCTCGTACTGCCGGTTCAATTCACCCAGCCGGCGGCCCATTTCTTCACGGAATTGCGGCTGTGCGGTGACGTCACCGCGCCCCTGAGGACCGATCGGGCGCATCTGCTGGCCCATCTGCTGCTCATAGGTCTGCTTCATCTGATTGAAGAGCTGCTGGCGCGCCTGCTCGTAGTAGTTGAGCAGGTTGTCCAACTGAGCGAAAATATCCTGGACCAGCTTCTTGCTCTCTTTGAGGGATAGTATTCCCTTCTTCGCCCTTTCAACTGCTTCGCGGGAAACGCTCCCGGTTGTCAGTGTCAGGTAACGCACCAGTATCTCAAGCGCACCGTCGATCACCGGCTTCCTCAGACCTGTGCCCTTGTACTTATCAACCGCGGCAGCCAGGTCGAAATCAGGTTCCTTCATGTAGCGTCCGGCTAATTGGTTTCCCGTTGGAACGGCTTCCATTTGCTTCAGTTCGTCAGGCGTGGCCTTGCCGATCTTTTCGGCTTTCTCCATGGCACGTTCAAAAGCGCTCTTCATATCAGTCATTGGAAAGTTCTCCTCAAGTAGTTGGTAAGCCGCATAGAATACCCGGATACATTGTAGGATAGCAGCGAAGACGAGGCAAGCCCGGGGACTACAAAATGAAGCGTGCCTGAGCGGTAGCCCTGACCACCGAAGCCCGGTATTCGGAGGCGATCTGCGCTGTAATTCGCCCGGGCTTTCCAGTGCCAACTGGCTTGCCATCGACACTGGTCACAGGCATGACTTCGATCACGGAGTTGGTCAGGAATGCCTCATCGGCATCCGAGAGCTCGTCGAGGGCCACGTTTCTTTCTTCGACCGGCACACCACAAGCGCGGGCTAACGTAATCACTTCGTCCCGCGCGATCCCGGGAAGTACCCCTTCAAGTTTAGGAGTCGCAACCGTATCGCCCGTGACCAGGAAGACGTTGCTGATGCTGCCTTCGGCCAGGTACCCGTTTTCGAACATGAACAGTGCCTCGTCCGTTCCTTTTCGCTGGGCATCGAACCTGGCCAGAAGGTTTTCAATGTAGCAGAGGCTCTTCATCCCGGCAATTGGGGACGATTGACATCTTTTGCCCTGGGCGATAATAGCTGAAAATCCACGCTCCAGTTTTTCTGCAGCAAGGGGAACGTATTTGCGCGCCGTTGCCATAACCGTCGGGTACCAGCTTTTGTTCGGGTCAGGCATTCCGTCCCCGTTACCGGGAGTAACGGTCAACCTTATCCGGGCATCCTTCAGGCAATTAGCCCTGAGGGTTTCGCCACATGCTTCGGCAAGGCTGCGAGCGGAAAGACATGCGTCGAACCCCAATATTGAGGCGCCGCGAATGAGACGGGCTATATGCTCCTCAAGACGGAAGATAGTGCCATCATAGGCTCGCATGGTCTCAAAGAGGCCGTACCCATAGAGGAACCCGTAGTCAAATGGGGAGACCATGGCGCCTTCGCGAGCAACCAGATGGCCGTTGAAGTGGACAAGTTCGGGTTTCTCCCCCGGTTCAGGGCTTGACACGCACTTGCTCACCCTTCCAGAGGGCTCGGGAGTACCCGAGGAAATTCCGCAGCAGATCGTGGCCGCCCCCTGTCATTATTGACTCCGGATGGAACTGCACCCCTTCGACTACATATTCCCTGTGCCTGACGCCCATGATTTCTCCGGCCTCAGTCCGGGCGCTCACTTCCAGGGACTTGGGCATACTGGCTGGCTCGATCACAAGCGAATGATAGCGTGCCGCGGTGAAGGGATGGGGCAATCCTTTGTAGATTGTCTTCCCATCGTGGTGAATCTCTGAACTCTTCCCGTGCATCGGCACAGCGGCCCGGACTATCCTGCCTCCGTACACCTGACCTATGCATTGGTGGCCGAGGCACACGCCCAAGATAGGAATCTTGCCGCCAAACTGTTTGATGACTTCGTTGGATATGCCGGCATCATCCGGAGTGCCCGGTCCAGGAGAAATCACAACGTGAGAAGGCTTCATAGCGGCAATACCTTCGACAGAGATACGATCGTTCCTGAGGACCACGGGATCCCACCCCAACTCGCCAAGGTATTGGGCCAGGTTATAAACGAAGGAATCGTAGTTGTCTATGACCAGTATCATGCAACCTCCACGGCGGTCTGGGGAGCCAGCTTCAGCGCAGCAATGAGCCCCCTGGCTTTGTCCAGCGTCTCCTGGTATTCGCCGTCAGGCTTTGAATCATACACTATGCCGCCGCCGACCTGAAAATAGGCCCGCTTGCCCTTGATCAGGAAAGTACGAATCACGATGTTGAGGTCCATCCTGCCGTCGTATCCCAGATAGCCCACGGAGCCAGTGTAGACACTCCTCCTGGTGGGCTCTAATTCATCTATTATTTCCATGGAGCGCACCTTCGGTGCGCCGGTTATCGAGCCCCCCGGGAAAGTAGCACGCACCAGGTCTATCCGGTCCATCCCCGGGCGCAATCTGCCAGTCACCGTTGACGTCAGATGGAAGACAGTGGGGAACCTTTCCAGTGCCGCCAGTTCTTTCACCTTCACTGAGCCGTAAACACACACACGGCCAAGGTCGTTCCTTTCCAGGTCGACGATCATCACATTCTCAGCCCTGTCTTTGGCACTCGATAGAAGTTCCATGGCCATAGCCTCTGATTCTCCAGGATCACTCGTCCTCGGCCTTGTGCCCTTAATTGGCCTGGTCTCGACGACATCCCCGCTGAGATGGAGAAAACGTTCCGGGGAAGACCCTGCCACAATCACGTCATCGGTTGAGAAATAGCAGGCAAACGGGGCTGGGTTGACATGGCGAAGTCTTTTATAGAGTTCATATGGAGGAACCTTCAGTTCGGTCTCAAAGCGCTGTGACAGGTTCACCTGGAAGACGTCCCCGGCAATAATGTATTCCCTGGCCTTCTGCACAGCGCGGATATACTCGTCCCGAGCGAAATTGGAGCACAATTTCAAATGGTCCGCGGCCTCAACAAGAAGGGCCTCATGCCGGCGTCCTGACTCAGCAGTCTCGATGAGGGAACGGAACTCGGCCAGTCGCTCCTTTGCCCTCCCGATCCTTCTCGTGTCCTCCGTTTCTGGAAAACCAGTGGAAATTATGTAACCCCGCCCCTGCAGATTGTCGAACGCTGCCACAATATCGTAGAACCCCAGGCACGTTTCCGGAAGCTGCAAATCGTCGATAGCCCTGGAGGGCAGGCGCTCGATGAGATGGCAGAGATCGTAACTGAAGTATCCCACCACTCCACCATTGAATGGTACCGGCGTTTCCGAATGGTCGAGAGAATACTTCGCCAGAAGCGAGCGCAAGACATCAAAGGGGTCCCCGGGTCGCCATGCTTCGCGGCCTGATTCTCCGACACTAATCCTCTTCCCCTTACTCTTCAACACCAGAAAAGGATCGGACCCGATAAAGGAGAAGCGGCCGAGGTTCCCGGGGTCCATTCCGCTGTCCAGGAAGAAGCTGAATGGCCTGTCCTTGATCGCTTCGAACGCGGCAGCGGCGCCGGGTGGTTTGGGAAGTACTTCGATGAGAGGAGAACGCATCGCCGGGCTCACCGAGACCGAAGGGTGGAAATGGAAATGCTGTGGCAGGTTTGAGAAACCCCCTGGTTGCCATTCCGAGGAAGTTCCACTATCTATATATCCTCTTCGGTCTTCGCATGGACTGGATTCTTTCCTCGACCATCCTGTTGGCTGCAGAGGCTGTGGTGACATGCTCGGCCCCGGCGCGCTCGATTATCTCTTCCATGGTATCGTAGATGCGTGCCACCCTCGGCTTCGCCCCCTCCAGATTATGCCCCCCAAGTTCAAGGGCAAGCTGTATCACGCTTCCTGCATTCACCACATAGTCCGGCGCATAGAGTATGCGCTTTTGCGCCAGCAGGTCAGCGCAGCCATCATCCGCAAGCTGATTGTTGGCCGCGCCACACACGATGCGTGTCTTCAGCCTGCCGATAGTGTCCTTATTGATCGTTCCCCCCTGGGCACAGGGACAAAACACATCAGACTCAACACTGTAGATTTCTTCAGCTTTTACAATGGTGGCCCCAAACTGGCGGAATGCGCCCCTGGTCGCCTCCTCAAATACGTCGGTTGCTATTATCTGGGCGCCCTCCTGGTGCAACAGCCTGGCAAGCGCCGACCCAACCTTTCCCAACCCCTGCACGGCGGCTGTTTTCCCCTTGAGCGAACCCGAGCCGAAAACATTCTTGGCGCAAGCCTCAATTGCCCGAAGCACCCCATATGCCGTCATTGGAGAAAGATCACCAGAGCCGCCCATCGCAGATGGGAGGCCGACTACATACTCGGTTTCAGCGGCAATCTTCTCCATATCATCGACTGTTGTGCCCATATCCTGGGTAGTGATATACCTGCCACACATGGAACCGACGTATTTGCCAAAGGAACGGAGCAACGCCTCGGTCTTTTGCCTGATGTCTTTCGGGTCTCCCATGATTACGGCATTGCCCCCCCCCAGGTTCAACCCCGCTGCTGCGGCCTTGTAGGTCATACCTTTTGCCAGCCTCAGCGCATCCTGCATGGCCTCATCTTCGCCGGGGTACTGCCACATGCGGGTCCCGCCAAGAGCTGGCCCCAGAGTAGTATCGTGAATGGCGATAATCGCCTTGAGCCCGACGTTATTGTCGACACAGATAACCATCTGCTCATACTCGTTCTTTTCCATGTATTCGACTATCTTCATCGGTTCAACCCCATAGCTCCTCAATGCGATCGGCCCCGGAGGAAGCCTGCCCCTTCGAAGGATTCAATTCGTCATAGAACTTGGGTCCGTATTCCCTGGTCCGCAACACAACTGGCACTGGTACTGCATGGCCAAAGATCAATGCTTGCTGCTTGGTCTCAAGCTTTGAAAGCACTGACCGCAACTCATTCCTCCCGGAGACACCGGATAGTACTGCATCGACATCCTTTTCGTTATCCAGCAGGCAGCAGATCTTTGTGCCCAGTTGTGACATTACCTCTTCGTCAATCCCGCTTGGCCTCTGGTCGACGACAAGCAGTGTAACGTTGTACTTCCTCATCTCTCTGGCGATTGTACCGAAAATGGTGTTCCCCGAAACCTCGGGATTCAGAAATCGGTGAGCCTCCTCGATGGTGAGAACCAGCGGTTTCGGCTTTGGCGCATCCCCCGACATGGCCCGCTCAGTGCGTTCGCGGTACTGTCCGTATATCCGCCGGCTCAACAGGTTCGCCACCAGTATGTAAGCGGTGATATCGGTGTACCGGCCGAATTCCAGTACCACGTTCACTCCCTTGTAGAGAAAATCCAGGGCAGCCTTTACCGAATCGTTTGCCGCGTTCGGCACTAAGAAGGGGAACCTCCGCAGGACCTCTAGCCCGCGCCTCAGGTTACGATACGTGCCCTCATGGATATTCAGTTCTTCAACCAGCTTTCGCGCTTCTTCGCCGTCCCGCATCTCCATCACGCTCGATAGCCAGCGGCGACCGAACTTGCGGGCCAGCATGTATACCGCCTGGACTGATGCATCGGTAAGGTTCAGCGCGGAGCGGAGTATCTGGATATCTTCGGGCTCAACCTCTTCGTACCCGATACGGACAAAGTGGTCTGCGTTCACTTTGCGCCTGCGAGCATTCTCTTCGTCCAGTGCAAATACGGCAACTTTGGAGGCAAACAACTGCTTCAGCCCTTTTGGTCTGAAGGAACCCTCGCCCGTGCCCTCCCAACCATATTCGCTGTGCATATCAAAAACGAGACTTACCGCGGCATCGCTTTGCAGCATTCCGCTGAGCAAGATGCGCGTGAGGAAGGTCTTGCCCGTCCCGCTTTTGCCAAATACACCGTTGGAACGCTTAACGAATTCTGGAAGGTCGAGGCAGATCTTGGTCTCCATATCAAGCGGGCTGCCTACCCAGAAGCGGTCCTTGTCTTCCTTTCCGAATACGGTCTCCACGTCGGACTGCGAGGCCTCGCGGACTACCGAAAAATGCGAGGGCACAGTCTTCACCGGCTGGGGACCGGCCAGACCGGTCGCCCCCGCTCCAATTGCCAGAAGAGGGAGAACCTTCAGGGTCCCGTAGACACCGATGCCCCGTATGGCTTCTGCCATCAGCGGGTCCGAGGTATCCGGTGGGTTCAGCATCAGCCTTGGATCGCTGGATTCCAGTCCGATATCGGTCACCATGCCAAAGAAGCGTTTCTTCTCGCCGCTTATGGTAACATACTGCCCGACTGCCCTATCCTCGACCGAAGCTGCCGAATCAAGCTTGACGTGAATCCCTTCAGTCAGCGACCCTGAGACCACTACACCCAGCCGGTCGATCTTCCCGAAATCGCTCATTTCCCGCGCACCCTGCGCATAATGTTGCCCAACCGGTGGAAATCCCCCCCCAGCAGAATCCCCAGTTCTCGCGCGCCGGCGACCAAGAACGTCTCGGGGTCGGGGTGGGCATCGCTGAACTGGCGGAGGCAGGCTGAAATAACCTCGTCCAACCATGGAGACTGGTCTGTCACCACCATCCTCAGGAACCCGGGCGAAGAACTCAGTTCATGGACCTCAGTTTGTTGGCAGCCATAGATGAAGCTGTGGATACGCGCAGGGCGAGGAGGGAGGTATTGCAGGACTGCGCCCTGCGAGCGGTGCCCTACTACGATGGCCGTGAAGTCGGTGCAAAGCAGCCTGGTAAGCTGGGGGTGCGCGCGGAAGATATCATCATCCGATTCGGCAAGCCCGCGGGCTACCGGCCTTCGCCCTTCTTCAATGCTGTGCGTCTCGGCAGACGACACAAGGCCAAAGACATCTATTTCACCGTCGCTCGCCTTCACCAGGCTTCCCAGCGACGGCGGATGGTGCAACTCGTAGCACTGTCCGACAAATGTGGCAGTGCTGGCCCCAACGACTTCGCCGAGTTTGTTCAAACAATACAGCCTTTCATGACGGAGCATAGGATACATTATTTCCAATTAGCCGCCAAGCGTACCTCAACGGGCTAACTTCTTCACCCTCACCCTATGCTACCATGGAACTATGAAACGCGCCTTTTATGCTGGCCTCACAGCCTCCCTGGCCGCGGGCGTGGTCATGCTGGCCTTCAGGCTTGTTACCGGTGGGCTGACCGTTCCGGAGGCGATGGTCGACGCAGTGACTGCTATTGTCCCCCTGCACATCTTCTCAGCCACACTCGAAGCGCTTGGTGCCTGGGCCAAGCGCCTGCTGGTGGTCGGTTTAACCCTGGGATTGTTCCTTGGTGGGGGGCTTGTTGGGACCGCATGGTATTGGGCAAGGAACCGGATTGGCGCGCCTTTGAATGGCCGACACAGGACGACTGCGGTTGTGCTCGGCCTCGTACTGTGGCTCACCGCCATGTTCTTGCTCCTGCCAGCATCGCGCCGGGGGGCGTTCGCGCTATCGGTAAGCCCGTGGCCCGCAGCGATGGTCTTCTCCTGGCTGGCATCGACCATGGCCTTTGCGCTGGTCCTCGAGTGGCTTGCCCGGGTCCCGTATCGCCCGGTCCCGTCTTCGATGGGGACTGAACAACTTCCGACACCAGTCCTCTCTCCTTCGTCTCAGGACAACCAAGAGTCATCGCGAAGTCGCAGGGACTTCATTAGAAGGTTGGGCTGGACTGCCGCCGGAATCGCGCTGGCAGCCGGAGCCGGTGTCACCGTATGGCGCATGGTTGCCAGTTTGTCCTCCAGGGCCATCCGGACTCTTTCCGGAGAAGCGCTGCCTGCGGAAGTGACTCCCAACAAGGATTTCTACGAGGTGTCCAAGAACCTGTCAGACCCGAGTGTCGACATCTCGAGCTGGAAGCTCCTCGTATCAGGCTTGGTCGAGCATCCGCTGGAGATGGACTACCAGCAGTTGAAAGACATGCAATCCGTCGAGCAATATCAGACCCTGGAATGTATCAGCAATCCCGTGGGCGGTCCTCTGATCAGTAATGCCAGGTGGAAGGGCGTCAGGCTCCGTGACCTTCTGATCAAAGCCGGCGTCAAGGCGTCTGCCATCAAGGTTGTGCTCAGTTCAGCGGATGAGTACCAGGACAGCATCACGCTGTCTAAGGCCATGGAACCCGGCACTGTACTGGCATATGAAATGAATGGCGTGCCATTGCCGGAGGCGCATGGCTTTCCGGCTCGGCTGCTTGTTCCAGATATCTACGGCATGAAGAACGTAAAGTGGTTGACCAGGATTGAGTTGGTCGACTATGACTTCAAGGGTTACTGGCAGAAGTCCGGTTGGAGCGACATCGCCACCATCGATACGATGTCCCGTATCGATGTTCCCTCGCTGGGATACGCGACTAATTATGATCTTGTCGAGGAAGCGACCCTGGGGGGCGTGGCTTTTACGGGAGCGCGTGGTATTTCCAGGGTCGAGATCAGCGCCGATGACGGAAACACGTGGACTAGGGCCAAGGTGAAGGAGGCCCTGTCGCCTTATACCTGGGTCTTGTGGACGTACGATTGGAGACCTCCAGCAGATGGGACATTCACTCTCGTCGTCCGGGCGACGGACGGCAAGGGCGAAGTGCAGACAGCAGAAGAACGCGATTCGCTTCCCGACGGCGCCACAGGCTATCACAAGGTAACGATCAGGCTCATCAAACCACCTGCCCCGCCCGCGCCTTAACCTGGGTTGGTCAGGTCTCTTTTCTGCATTTCAGGCTTGGCGACTTGCGTTTCCCCAAGTTTCATGAGGCCAGGATCGAAGGTGAACATTTGGTCCCGCATGGCCAGGGACTTGGAGAGCAGAATACAGTATTCCAGCGACAATGCTTCGCACTAACGCAGCCACGAAGGACTTAATATTCAGGATTTACCTGGTACTTGACCCTCGATAATTACTAGACGAAGGGTCTTCTCTTGCTGCGACTCTTGGCGGAATTCAGCGCCGGCATTCCCCGCCCTTCCATAACCATGTCCACCAGCCGCCAGAACTGCTCCCGGTCGCCCGTCGTTACCACTGCCTTTTCGTGCGCTTCAGCCAATGCCACTGGATAGCCATCTCCCAGCGCACACTGGTCAAAAACCAAAGACTGCGCAAGCTCGACCAACTCGGGACGGTCCGCCACCCACTTGGGAATCTCGATCCGCGCAATCTCATCGCACACGTTCAAATAGAAAAACCTGACCCTGTGCACACCGTAATGGTTGTCTACCACTCTGGAGTGCGATTCAAACACGGCAGACCTTTCCCCGGGACGCAGCAGTTCAGCAAAGACAGCGCCATCCCTCAGATCCGCCACCGCCTCACACTCCTTTTCCGCCTTAGGCCTCCCTTCACACAGCCGCCTGCAATCGGGCGAGTCATGAGGGCACAGCGCCACCCGAAGCAGGTTCACTACGTCGCTTGAACCTGGAGCACTGATATAGCTGCACAATGCGACCTGTGACCTGAGGCTGACTTCTCTTATGTCATCCAGATAGCGGAGCATTCCATTTGTGATCAGTGTCTCTGCCACGTAGGGAGGGTGTTTCTGCTTCTCCAAGTCCCACAGTACCAGCGAGCCGTCCATCATTGCGATTACAGGCACGTTGATATCGGCTGCCTTGACCAATCCAGCCAGGGCACGGCACTCCTCAACTGCTCTTTTTGCGTCCAGTATCGCCCCCTCAATCTTGACCCCATCCTGACCTTGCTCAGGAGAAGGCAAGATCAATTCGGACTCGTCGAAGTAGAGCATCGGGGTATTGCCAAGTTCTGCATCCGATCCCTTGCCATATGTCAGGCTCACCTGGCCTATATTGATCAGATAACAAGGAGCCGAGCGATGGCGGTCGACGTCAATATGTGAACCGTCAGTGGCCAGAACGGTGTAATCCCGGGCGGAAAAGGGCATCTGCACATTTGTCGGCAGACCTTCGCCAGTCAGTCCTGGGACGGACCATTTCGTGCGGCCCCGGCTGCGTTCCGCCTTTTCGCCCAGTGCCTGTGGATTCCCGGAGTGCAGGCGAAGAGTGCGCACCGCGAAATCCAGCTTCTCACGTTCAACACGCTCGCCTTCCTTCAGACGGTTCACCATTCCGGATATCTGCGAAACAACCTTTCCCAAGTCCAAACTCATGGCAGAAAGTGTAGCATAACCTGCTCAGACTTGATATGATTTGGCTCAAGGCGGATACCATAACCCCAAAATACAAATGCTCCTCCTCACTCATATCTGCTTTCTCAAACACCGTGAGAAACCTGTGTTATACTGGATTTGCCAGGGTCCCGTAGCAGGCAATCGACTTCGCAGGGATAACCGAGGCCAAAAAAGTATGAAGGAGACGAAGCTAGTTGACTAACAAGAGCGGGCCAGCAACTAAGGTATCCAAGGAACTCCTAGACCTGTTGAACGAGGCGATTTCCAGGGAACTCCAGGTGAGCATCCAGTACATGTGGCAACATGTGCAGTGGAGCGGCGTAAAGGGGTTTGCCGTCCACAACGAACTTAAGTCGATAGCCATTGCAGAGATGAAACACGCTGAATCGATTGCCGAAAGGCTTTTCTATCTGGGTGGAATACCGACCACCAAGCCCAATCCCATTTTCGTCGGCACGACCCTGAAAGAAATGATCTCCAAAGATATCGAGGACGAGGCCAATGCCGTTGTCTTCTACAAGAAGATCATCGACCAGGCCAGAAAAGAAAATGATGAGACCACTCATCACCTGTTCCGCGACATACTGGAACAGGAAGAGGACCATCACGACACTTTCACCACATTGGCCGAGGACCTTTAGTTTCGACTGCCAATTCCTTATCAACTTCAGAACGCAAAGAGGGAGGGACCGGTCTGGACCGGTCCCTCTACTCATTTCGGAGTCCATAATCGTCCTGGCTTCGCTAGTCCAAAGTTTTCGGGCTATTTGAAGCTGAACCCTATTAGGGAAACTTGCATAAAGTAGCCAGTACTACTACAGGTTGTGGTATTGATATAGTCGCCATATTGGTA
>Ga0082335_1000876_pt1 | contig 70088 bp, 57 predicted proteins | sample Subgrocontami58m_FD_72375 | JGI IMG/M metagenome (GOLD analysis project Ga0082335, IMG submission 72375) | Subsurface groundwater microbial communities from S. Glens Falls, New York, USA - GMW37 contaminated, 5.8 m (SPADES assembly) (version 2) ... | reverse complement strand
CCACACTATGTGTCGCCATAACCACAGTAACCCCCTTTTCCCGATTCAGCCGCGTCAGGAGGTTCATCATCTTATATTCCCCCATGGGATCGAGGCCGGCGGTCGGTTCATCGAGGAGCAGGATTTCGTGCCCCATGGAAAGGAGCCCCGCAATACAGATCCGCTTCTTCTGGCCAAAGCTCAAGTTATGGATAGATTTCTTCGCCGCCATTTCCATATCAACATCATGGAGAGCGCCAGTTACCCGCTCTCGCACCTCTGCTTCGCTGAATCCCATATTCAGGGGACCAAAGGCCACATCTTCAAAGACGGTGGGGGCGAAGAGCTGATCATTGGGATTCTGAAATACCAGCCCCACCTTCCTGTAAATTTCCTTGGGCGAGAGCTTCCCGATATCCGCTCCGTCCAGTTGCACATTTCCCTGGTAATCCTTTAAGAGACCGTCCATGACTTTAAGAAGCGTCGTCTTTCCTGAACCGTTGGAGCCCAAAAGACCGACAAACTCGCCCGCACAAATTTGCAGGTTTATCTCCATCAGGGCCTTGGTCCCGTCGGGATATAAAAAAGAGCCGACGTTAAGTGCGAGCCGCACCGCCCCCGGCGCGTTCTTTAGAGTCCCCATAAACATCCCATCACCGCCAGGAAAACAAAAGATATAGCCACCTCGAAAAACTTGAACGACTTGTGTTTAAGCAAGGGGATGTTCCCGTCATAGCCCCGCTGCACCATGGCTACCGTTGTATTTTGACTGTGATCAAAGGCCTTGAGCGTCAGCGATCCGGCAAGCACCCCGAAGGAGGTCAAGCCGCGCCGCATGTTGGAATAACCCAGACGGTTTTTCTGGGCGCTGTAAATCACGTTGGCATCATCAAAGAGCACAAAGATGTAACGGTAGGCAAACATCAATATCTCGATAAACCCCTTCGGCACCCGAAGCCAGGAAAGACCTGCCATAAACTCCGTAAAGGGCGTGGAAAATCCCATGAGGGCCACGACCGATACGGCGCCCATGATCCGGCTGCCGATCATGAGGCCTTCCAGGAGTCCGTCTCTGTGCCCTACGATGTCGATGCCCATGAGTTTTATGGAAAAGAGGGTTTCCTTGCCCGTAAAAAAGAATTTCAGAAAGATCACTATCGCAACAATGAACAGGGGCTCCGAAAAACGGAGAATAAAAATCCGTAGCGGAACCTTCATCTTAACAGAGCAAAAAAGGCACAAAAGGGCAATTACCATGGGAAAAAGGAAGCCCCGGTAACTCAAGACCATCCCTAAAAGGGCCAACGCCACGAGCAGTTTCACCCGCGCGTCGATCCGGGAAAGGACGTGGTCCGTTTTAAAATATTCGGAAAAGAGTTCCATTTATCTATCCCACCCGGCTTCCGCCCTGGTCTTTCCGCTCCATAATCACCCGCCAGCAGTATCCCGCCGCAAATCCGCCTAACGTCCCCGCCAGGAGAAAAACAAAAAGCAGGAGGTCCCCCTGGTTGGTATTGATAAGGGGTTCCCGCGCCTCACGGCCCTGTTCCTGCGCGTATTTTTCCACGACCGATTCATCGACCCCGGACCATTTCTCAACGGCCTTTGCCGCCGAGGAATATAACAGAGGCAACAAAACGCAGGCAAGAGCAATTATTGTGCGCCATCGTTTCTTCCAACTTCCGGCTTCTGACTTCTGCTTTCTCATATCGTCACCTCCGTCGGCTTCAGCACGCCCATCTTGACCAGAAGATCCGGCCGCTTTTTATACAGCAGGACGACCATGCCCGCCGTCATCGCTCCTTCGAGGATGCCGAGGGGCAATTGGGTCGGAATAAAGGCCAGCATAATCTTGTAGAATAGCGGTAAAAAGGGAGAGTCGCCCTTGATGCCCAAGGCCAGTTCCGCCGAAGTGGCCAGATAGGTGGCCCAGTCGGCCAGGAGCCCGGCCATGAAGCCCGCTGTCGCCATGTTTACTTTGACCCCGCGCAACGCCCGGAAGGTGAAATAGCCCGTGAAGGATCCCACCACTCCCATGGACATGATGTCCGCTCCCCAGGTGCTCAAACCGCCGTGGGCCAGAAAAAGCGCCTGGATTAACAGCGCGGCCGCGGTAATCAGCACGCTGATGGCCGGCCCGAGGAGTATGCCCGATATGCCCGTCCCGCAGGGGTGGGAACAGGTGCCGGCCGTCGGCACCGGCACCGGCATGCAGGAGATGATAAAGACCACTGCCGCCATGAGTCCCACGAGGGGCTTGAAGGACAGATCGAGGCTCGCTTGTTTCTTTAACTTGTACAAACCATAGGCCGTAAAGGGCATGGCGACGATGAACCATAAAACCGCCCAATTCCACGGCAGGATCCCTTCCGAGATATGCATGGCATGGGCGCTGGTGGCGCACAGAAAGAAACCGAACAACACTGGAATAAATATCCGCATATTCAATTTTAATTTTCTGCTTATCATTTTGCCCTCCTCAAAATCTATAGGCTGTTCCTGCAAGAATGGAGAAATCTGTCTCAGGCTTGTTCAGTCCGCCCCTTATCCCGAAATCAATATCAAAACTCTCCGATAGAGAGTAAATTAACCCTCCGAGAATGAAGGCAGGATCGATATTTTCATTCCTGTCGGTATTTCTCTCTAAGCCTATGTTCCCCACTATTTTCAGGTCTTTTATCACTTCAACAGTGGCAGCAAGGGAGGTATGCAAGAGATTCTTTCTTTCTTCATTCTTGTTCTCATTCCGTAATAGGCCGAAATTAAGATGAAATGCCCAAGACTTCAGTTCTTTTGAAGCGACACAAAAAAAATGATAAGTCGTCCTCCCTGCTCCCAGACCCTTTTCATTATCGCCTGCCGGAAGGCTAATGCCGGGTTTCAAAGCAAAGCTCAAGCCGTCCCGGTCATAGAAGCGCCATTTCAGTTCCAGAGAGGCATCAGAAACGCCGCTTTCGCTTGTCCCCTCTCCGTTCCCCGTGGTTCTGACGCGCTGGTAAGGGACACCGATAATCACATCCAGTGGGGCGCTGATGCCGTAAGAAAGCGATGCCGCAATCTGGTTTGACCTGACAGTTACACCGGCTGCACGGTCTTGGCCGTACTCACCGTTGATTTCAAGCTGGGCCTTTCCCCTGCCCTGTGTGCCCGCGTCGTCGGTAATGAGAGGATGGGCGGCGAATGCCGCGCCCGCCCATAATAATACAACTGCCAACATAGCGATTCTTTTGAACATACCTTTCTCCTTTTATCGAGGTTTTGGAAATGAGAGGTCTCCTGGCTTAGGACTGCCTACTCGCCGCCCTTCCCATCCTGTTGGCAGGACAGTGGTTTCACGGCTTTCGTTTCCATCACAGTTGCGGGACAGCAGGGGATTCACACCCCTTTCCGCTTCTTCATTTCCTGAATTTAAAAAAGACCAACAAAGATTACATTCTGTAAAATTTCTTCATTTTCATAGATCACCCCCTTTCATTTTATAATCATCATAATTCCCCACCGCGCCACAATCAAGACTGCCGCGGCGAGAAGTGTGGTGATAAGCATCAGCACGCAGGCCTGCGGTATGTGCCTTGCCGTAGGCAAATCCGCCGGCGCGCCCAAGAGCGGCATTTCTTGCGGCCGGCCGTCGCGGCTTACCGGGCCACCCAATTGAATCCCCAGGGCGCCAGCCATCGCTGCCTCAGCCAGACCAGAATTGGGACTGGCATGGAGGCGTCCATCGCGGCGGCATATCCGCCAGGCGCGCCGCAGCCCTCCATAAGGCAAAGCAGCCAGCGCCATCAGGGGGGCCGTCAAACGGGCAGGCAGATAATTTGCCAAATCGTCCATTCTGGCCGACGCCCAGCCGAAATCGAGATAACGTTTGTTCTTGTAACCAAAGGTTGAGTCCAGGGTACTTACGACCTTGTAAAACATCGCTCCGGCAGGTCCCGCCACCACGGCAAAAAAGAGCGGCGCCACGATGCCGTCCACCGTGTTTTCCGCCACACTCTCCACGGTGGCTCTGGCTATTGCCGATTCATCCATTTTCGCCGTATCACGTCCCACGATCTTGGCCACTTGCCGACGCGCCAAAGACAAGTCGCCCTTGCCAAGCGCCGCCTGCACCTCCATGGCGTGCTCGGCAAGATCGCGAGCGGCTAAAGACCAATAAAAGATAATGACGGTTAACGCCTCCCCCGCCCAAGGGTGAAGGAATCCCGCGCCCTTGATCGCGCCCCAGGCCAGGGACGTGGTGACGATAATCACCAGGAGCGCCGCAACCAGCCCGGCAATACGGGCTGGCCCGATCGCGCGGCGCAGGGGAGTTTCCAGGGCCATGGCAAAGCGGCCGATGCAGCGCACCGGGTGGGGAAAACGCGGCGGATCTCCCAGCAGCATGTCCAGAGCCAGGGCAATCAGCAACTGATATTCCAATCTCACAGTAGCCCCATAAGGCGATAAATATGATCTATGTCCAGGCTGTCGCGAACCGCCTGCGCCAAGCGGTCAAAGGCTGGCTCGAGATCGTAAATGGCCCCGCTGCCCGTGGTGGGCAGGCCGCGTCCGGCCCTTAACCGGTCGATAAACCAGCGACGAAAGACATCGTTGTCAAAGACACCGTGCAGATAGGTGCCCCAAACCCGCCCATCAGCCTCACCCGCACCCACCAGCTCGCCATCGGGCTTTATCATCATGGGAGCGGCTTCCATCCCCCCGGTACGCCCGTGATGGATCTCGTAGCCTCTCACCTCCAGGCCGGACAGCAGGTGGCGGGCCACGGTTTGCTTCAGCATTTTTTCCGGTGCAAGCACAGTAGCCAGGGGAAGCATCCCCAAACCGGCCATCGTCCTGCCAGCCGATTCGATCCCGTGAGGATCGGCAATCTTCCGCCCCAGCATCTGAAAGCCACCGCAGATACCGATAATTTCCGTCTTTCCCGATTTATAAAGGTCGAGCAGTTTATCTCCCAGGCCGCTGGCTTTAAGGAAAGCAAGATCAGCAATCACATTCTTGCTGCCCGGCAGGATAACGGCATCGGGCGTGCCAAGATCGCTGGCTGAATGGATAAGGCGGAGCTGGACATCAGGCTCGATGCGCAGCGGGTCCATATCCGTAAAATTGGAGATATGGGCAAAATCTATAACGGCGATTTCCACCGTCTCGCCGCATTTCACCACGCCGCCGAAGGGACCTTCCCGAAATCCCACCGAGTCCTCCTCGGGCAGGCCGAGCTCGCGCAATTCCGGCACAACACCTAAAACGGGACACCCCGTCCGCCTGAGGATAAAATCATGGGCATCTCCCAGCAGGGAAACGTCGCCGCGGAAGCGATTGACGACAAAACCGGCAATCATCGCCCGGTCGTCTGCGGGCAGCACCTCCATCGTTCCTACGAAGGAGGCATAGACGCCGCCCCGGTCAATGTTGCCTACCAGTAATACTGGCGACTGGGCATAACGCGCCGTTTTCATATTGGCGATATCATGCGAGAGCAGGTTTACCTCCGCGGGGCTGCCGGCGCCTTCCAGAACCATGACATCGTATTGCCCGGACAAAGAATCATAGGCCTGCCGGGCCACACCCAGATAATCTTCATGGCGCCGGACATACCTGTTGAAATCCATATTCCCCACGGGTTTACCCAGCACGATCACCTGCGAACCCGTATCAGTAGAAGGCTTCAACAACAGGGGATTCATCCGAACATCCGGTGCGATGCGGCAAGCCTGCGCCTGGACGGCCTGTGCCCGCCCGATTTCCCCCCCCGCCGGGGTGACAAAGGAATTAAGGGACATGTTCTGGGATTTGAAAGGGGCTACGCTATAGCCATCCTGCAGGAGGATGCGGCACATTGCCGCCGTCAAAACGCTTTTCCCGGCGCTGGAACAGGTTCCCTGAAACATGATCGCCGGCTTGACCTTGGCGCTCCGGCGAGACGCAAGGCCTTCGCCCTCGTCTGCCATCGTTCTGTCTGGCGTCGAAGTGATTTTCGAGCCGCCCAGCAAAGCGGATAGCTTTTCGCACAAACGGCTGTTTTCACTCTCACCGCGCACGGCAAGACGAAAGAAGCGCCCGTCCAAGCCGTCGATGTTTTCACACTGCCTTATGGCAATGCCCTCGTCAAGTAGGTTGCGAGCAAGCTCCTTGACTGTCAGCCGTCCCGCAACGAGTTTGACCAGAAGGAAGTTGGCCTGCCCCGGATAGACCATCAGACCAGGCATTTTTCTTAACTCGCAGGTCAACTGTTCTCTATATTCACAAACCAACTGCCGAGAACGTACCCCATATTCCCGATCCAGCAGGGCTTTTTCCCCAACCGCCTGGGCCAGGGTATTTACGGACCACGTGGGAAGCAAGGCCCGCAGCCGGGCCGCGATCTTGCGATCGGCGACCGCGTAGCCCAGGCGTAAACCGGGAATGGCATAGAATTTTGTCAAGGAACAAAGGATGATTATATTCGCCGGGCGCCGCTGGAATAGACGGTCCGGCTCATCCAGAAAGTCGGCAAAAGCTTCGTCAATGACAAATTGTGTACGGGGATGTCGGACCGCCAGAGCCCGCAGCGCCTCGGGAGCAGAGGCATAGCCGGTGGGATTCGCCGGTTGTCCGATAAATACTGCTTCCCCGCCTTGCAGGCGGCTCTCCAGTTCAGCAAGGTTGAGGACAAAATCTTCCTCCTCCTTGAGGTAAATCTTCTCTACTTCCAGACCGCCCTGGGTCACAGCGACGGCATAATCGTTGTAGGCCGGGACAGGAATAAGGGCGCGTCCAACCCCGAGGACAGGGGGCAGCGTATGGAGCAACTCACTGGAACCGTTTCCCACCACAATCTCCGCTTCCGCTATACCGCAAGTCGCAGCTATCGTTCCTACCAGTTCCCGGCAATGGGGATCAGGATAATGCACCAGCGAAGGAATAACGGCATTGATCAACTCCGGCAGCCAGGCAGGCGGCCCCAGGGGATTAATATTGGCAGAATAGTCCAGAATGTCTGCAAGCCTTTTTCCCGTCTTGCGGGACATATCATAGACATCGCCACCGTGCTGCCCCTTCATATCGTCATTCCCCCACACCCCCAGGCAGCAGCCACCAAGGCCGGCATGATACTCACTATCTCGTAAACCGCCCCCAGGGTATCGCCAGTGTAACCGCCGATTTTACGCCGCGTGTACAATGCCAGGAACAGACCCGTAATCAGCGCCGCTGCAACCGCCGCCAGGCCGAAGCTTCCTCCCGCCAGCCAGCCGCCGCCCAGCAAAAGCGCCGCCGCGCCCCAGGTACAGCGGGAAAAACGCCGCGCCGCGTGCATGCCCCCCAGCCCTTCCTTCCGCACATAGGGCAGAAGGACAATATTCAACATGAGGGCACAATAGGCAGCCGGTGGCGTGAGCAAGAGGACCCACCAGCGAAGCGGCGCCGCAACCGAAGCAAAGGCCGCAATTTTAAAGATAAAAACGGCAACGATGGCCATGACGCCCATCGGCCCCGTGCGGCTGTCTTTCATGATCTGCAGCATCTGTTCCGGGGACCGGTGACTGAAGAAACCGTCCGCCGTGTCTGCCAGTCCGTCGCAATGGAGGCCGCCGGAAACAACCAGCAGCGTTATGACCAGAATGACGGAAGTTAATAACGCAGGGAAAAAGTGACGCAAGCCTGCATCCATGATCGCCAGCAAGGCACCGATAATCAAGCCCACCAGGGGATAGTAAGGCAAGGATTGCTCCAATTCCTCCCGGCACGGCTGCCGGTTGCCCGGCACGGGAATAATGGTCAGAAACTGAAAGGCTGCCAGGAAGTGCTTCATGTCTTGGCCTCGGATACAGACGCTTCCGCAAAGGTGGCCACTTCCGTGAGAATCATGACAGCAGCCTCAACAAAATTCATGGCCAAGGCCGCGCCCGTACCTTCACCGAGGCGGAGTTCCAGGTCAATAAGAGGTTTCTTCCCCAGTACTTCCAGGGCGGCACGATGGCCCCGTTCCACACTCTGGTGGGCGGAAATCATGTAGGCGGCGGCAGTCGGACAAAGCGTAAAGGCAATGAGGGCCGCCGCCGTGGAAATAAAGCCATCTACGACAACGGGCTTCTTCAGGGCTGCCGCACCCAGGATCAGGCCGGCGATGCCGCCGATTTCAAAGCCGCCCACCTTGGCCAGCACATCCAGACCATCACGCTTGTCCGGGGCATTGATCATCAGGGCCTGCTCGATGACGGCAATCTTATGCAAACGCTGGGCTTCGTCGATGCCCGTCCCCGTTCCCGTCACCTCCGCCACGGGCAACCCGCTCAGAACCGCCACGATGGCGCTGCTGGGCGTCGTGTTGCCGATCCCCATGTCGCCCGTGCCGAAGACATCCGTTGAGTTGGCAAGTTTTTGCGCCACCTCGATGCCCCCTTCCAGGGATTTGACGGCCTGTTCCCTCGTCATGGCCGGACCCACTGCCATATTGGCCGTTCCCGGTCCAATACTTTTCGCGATGATCTTTCCCTGTGCGGCAAGCTCGCTCAAATCAGCGGCCACCCCCATATCGACTACTACCACTACCGCCCCCGCCTGACGGGCCAGGGCGTTGATGCCGGCGCCGCCCCGGACGAAGTTGTGCACCATCTGAGGTGTAACCTCCTGGGGATATTTGCTGACCTCCGCCGCCACGACGCCATGATCGCCGGCCATGGTCACGATTGTCTTTCCGGCCACGGGGGGATGGAGCGAGCGGGTAATGCCCGCCAGATCTTCGGCCAGATCCATCAAACGTCCCAGGGACCAATAGGGAAGCGCCAGTTGTTCCAAACGTTCTCTGGCCTTGGCGCGGTAAATGTCATCCGGAGGAATAATAGCGGCAATCGTTTCTTCAAGTAAACTCATCGGTCATCCTTTCAAGAAAAGCGGCAGGCCGCAGGCAACTAAGGTTACCCGATCGGCGGCCGCGGCCATCAATTGGTTACACGTTCCCACACAATCACGATAAAGGCGCGCCAGGGGATTATCCGGTACGATACCCATGCCCACCTCGCCGGTCACAAAGATCACCGTACCCCTCAATCCACGACAAGCAGTCAGAACTTCCTGACAAACAGCGGCGATCCCGGTTGCCGTCAGGAGCTCGCCCTTTTTGTCGGCTTCGTACAATAAATTATTTATCCAGATCGTCAGGCAATCGACGAGCAGAACATTCCCTTTAGCGGCAGCACGCAAGGCGCCTGCCAGATCAAACGGTTCTTCTATGGTCAACCACTCGCCTGCACCTCGCGCCTCCTGGTGCTTCATCACCCTTGCCGCCATCTCCTCATCGCAAACCTGGCAAGTGGCGATAAAATAACGCGGTCCCGGCAGGAGCTCCGCCGTTTGCTGGGCATAACCGCTCTTGCCGCTTCTGCTGCCGCCGGTAATGAGCGAGAGTTCACCCATGTGCACCCTCCTCCGTATGGTGGAGGTCATTCAAGCGCGTCAATACCCCGCGCCCTTCATGGAGCAGCAAGGTCGTGAGAGAAGCCGGTTTGACATCGAAATAGATATAATGGCTGCTGTCCAAAGCGAGATAATGGCAGATCAGCACCCTGATGACCCCGCCGTGCGTGAAAACAGCGATGGTTTCCGCCGGATCGGCGGCAATCATCATGCCCACCGCCTGTACCCGCGCGGCAAAGGCGATAATCCCTTCGCCGCCGGGAAAGGTAAAGTCGGGCCGAAAAGCCGCCCAGGAGCTGATGGCCGCCGGATCGTCGCTACTGATCTCCGCAAAGGTCTTCCCCTCCCAGACCCCGAAATCGATCTCCCGCAGATCGGGAATAATTTCAGGCTTAATGCCGCTCCCGGCCAGGGCGGTCTGCGCCGTCTCGCAAACGCGGCGGGCAGGACTTGACAGGTACTTTACGGCCGCCTCTTTCCGCAGGGGATTAAGCAACTGCGACGCCTGCAATCGCCCGGCAGGCGAAAGAGAAACATCCATGCTGCCTATGTAGCGGCCCCGGTATTGCTCACCCGTATCACCGTGCCTGATCAGAATAACCTTTCTAGCCATTTATCTTTCCTTGAGCCGCCTGTAAAAATAAAAAAACCCCCGGCCTGTCTAAAGCCGGGGGATGCCGTATTTCATCCACTTGTATGCTGTCTTTTCCCTTTCCACGGGGAAAGACAATCGCATTTACGGGCAGGTCTTCTGGCTTTCGGATCATTCTACTTGCCGCGCCTTCCCGTCATTGCCGACAGTGGCATCTTGCAGCTTTCGTCCCCGATCACAGCGGCGGGACCGCGACGGACTCACACCGTCTTCCCTTACAGCCCCCATAGAAAGGGGGCCACCCATGGTTCCTGCCTAACAGGACATCTCCGCTTTGTCAAGAAAATTGATGTTTGTGAACAAAACATCCCTTGACTGGCAAAAAACACCCTCTATGTTCCCACCACGAAAAAGGAAGTTCTTATCAAAACTGTCCTCTTATGTGCTGTTAGACGATGTAGCGATATGTATCCACCTATGGGTTTTATTGGAAGGCCGGCTTCGGAGTCGAACCAACCAGAATACTTGTTCAGTATCCTCAACGGGTTTGCAGCCCGCGGGGAGCACCGGCTCCCTCAACCGGCCCTTCTTTAAACCGCTCTTTTCATCAACTCCTTCTCTACACCCATCGACCTCATACTCCCTTGGCCACGATCTTTGCCCAGGAATCGCGCAGCGTTACCGTGCGATTGAAAACCAGAGCGCCCGCCCTTGAATCGACGGCATCCACACAGAAATAGCCAACCCGCTCAAACTGAAAATGGCTGCCTGGCGCCGCTTCTGCCAGGCTTGGCTCCAACCGGCAGGAACGGAGGGTTTCCAGTGAAGCAGGATTCAAGTGGGTGGTAAGTTCGGCGCCGTTTTCCAAAGGATCGGCCTTGCTGAAAAGCCGATCATAAAGACGCACTTCGGCAAGGACGGCCGAGGCCGCCGCGACCCAGTGGATGGTGGCCGCGACCTTGCGGCCATCGGGGGCAAAGCCGCTCTTCGTCTCCGGATCGTAGGTGCAATGCACGGTCGTCACAACCCCCGTCTCTGTGTCTTTCTCCACCCCCACGCACTTAACGAAGTATCCATAACGCAAGCGCACCTCCCGGCCTGGCGACAGCCGGTGAAACTTGGGAGGCGGCTCCTCCCGGAAATCCTCCTCTTCGATATAAAGTTCCCTGGAAAAGGGCACCTGGCGCGTCCCCATGGCGGCTTGCTGAGGATGATAGGGACATTCGAATTCCTCGACACGGTCCTCGGGGTAGTTATCAATAATGACGCGGAGCGGCCGGAGCACCGCCAGCACCCGCGGCGCGCTTTCATTCAAATCTTCCCGCAGGCAGTCCTCCAGCACGGCCATGTCGATCACGCTGTCATTTTTGGCAACGCCGATCCGCTCGCAGAAGTTGCGGAGCGCCGGCGGCGTATAACCCCGGCGCCGCATACCCGTCAAGGTGGGCATCTGCGGATCATCCCAACCGGCGACAATTCCCCTTTGCACCAATTCGATCAGTTTACGCTTGCTCAGGATCGTGAAGGTGAGGTTGAGCCGGGCAAATTCGATCTGCCGGGGGCGCGGTGCGATCTGCAATTCTTCCAAAAACCAGTCGTAAAGGGGGCGGTTATTCTCAAATTCCAGGGTGCAAATCGAATGGGTAATCCCTTCGAGCGCGTCGGAAAGACAGTGGGCAAAATCGTACATGGGATAGATGCACCACTTATCGCCGGTGCGATAGTGAGTCTCCTTCTTGATGCGGTACATGACCGGATCGCGCATGACGATATTGGGCGCAGCCATGTCGATTTTGGCGCGCAGGACGCGGGACCCTTCTTCAAATTCGCCGCCGCGCATGCGTTGAAACAACTCCAGGTTTTCCGCCACGGATCTGTGGCGATAAGGGCTTTCACAACCCGCCTCTGTCAAGGTGCCGCGATATTCCCGCATTTGCTCGGCGATCAAATCGCACACGTAGGCTTTGCCCTGCTTGATAAGTTGCAAGGCATATTCGTAGAGTTTTTCGTAGTAGTCGGAGGCATAATATAGGCGGTCGGCCCAATCAAAGCCCAGCCAGCGGACATCGCGGATGATCGATTCCACGTACTCCATACTTTCTCCGCTGGGATCGGTGTCGTCGAGCCGCAAATTGCAGGCGCCGCCGTATTGGGCGGCAATGCCGAAATTAAGACAAATCGACTTGGCATGACCAATGTGCAGATAACCGTTCGGTTCAGGGGGAAAACGCGTGGCCACTTTTCCCTGGTGTTCCCTGGTTTTCAAACCTGTATCGATAATATCCCTGATAAAATCCGCCGGGGGAACTGCCTCGCTGAACGCCATCTGTTAACTCACCTTTCCGCTTATGTTGGCCGTTTTCGACAGCGCCGCCCGAATCGCCAAACCTATTTTTTCCATTACATAAGGCTTTTTCACATAGGCCCCGGCGCCCAGTTCCCGGGCCTTCCTAACCCGGTCCGTTTCAGAAAAACCGCTGACGATAATTGCTTTCTGCTGCGGGTTTAGCGACAGAATCTGCTCATAGGTTGTAAGGCCATCAATGCCCGGCTCCATAATCATATCGATCATGACAAGCTCTGCCGTATGATCACGCAAATAATCCACGGCCGCTTCACCGCTGGCTACCGCCTGGGCATGGTAACCGAGCCTGGTCAACATGCTTACGGCCACCTCTCGCTGTTCCAGAGCGTCATCCACCACTAAAATCGATTCCCCCCGGCCCATAAATTCTTCCGGGGAGACTTTCGACAACTCCTCGCCCAATTCCTCTCGCGTCACCGGCAAATAAAGGGTAAAGGCGCTGCCTTTCCCTTCTTCGCTACGTACATCTATGTAGCCCTCATGGTCCTTAACCGTTCCCCAGACCACTGACAACCCCAGGCCTGTCCCGCTTCTCCCCATGGCCTTCTTGGTATAAAAAGGCTCGAATATCTTCCCCAGCTCGGCGGCGGGAATTCCTCCCCCGTCGTCAAGCACTGTCAGGACGGCGTAGTCGCCAGCCTTTATCTCGCTATAACCGCCGATCGGCCGGTCAAGATAGCGATTCTCCGTTCGCACCAGCACTTTTCCTATTTTGGAGACGGCCTCGGCCGCATTGACAATCAGATTCATCAGGACTTTTTCTATATGGATGGGAGAGCCTTTTATATTCAGCAGATCGGGGGCAAGTTCAGCTTGGAAGAACACCAGGGGATGATCGGCCTGTATTTTTTCAAAAACCGGGGTAAGAAAAAAATCACTGGCCACCTTATTCAGATTGATGACCTCCGCACTTACCACGCCTCGTCTGGCCAAGGTTAGCAAGTCTTGAACGATGGCGGCCCCTTTTTCGCTGGATTTCAAGATATTGGCAGCATAATCTTTCGCTCGCTCGCCTTCGGGTATATTTTCCAGCAGCAGTTCCGAATAGCCCACGAGGACACCGAGCACATTGTTCAGATCATGGGCAACTTTGCCCGCAATACTGCCCAATAGCTCCAGTTTTTCGGCGCGGTGCAAACTATCCTTTAATTGCTGACGCTCTTCCTGCATCCTTATCCGTTCGCGAATGTCCTGCGCCACGCAGATTAAATCGCTGACCTGCCCTTGCCCGTCCCGAATAGCGGAAACGGAAAGAAGCACCGCCACGCCGCCGCCGTCCTTGGCTAATAATATCATTTCCTTGCTGACCACGGGGCCCTCGGCCAGGTGGCTCTCGATCTTGTCCGGCTGGAAAGGAAATACCCCCGCAAATATCGCTTCCAGAGGCTGATTAAGCAACTCCCCGGCTTCGTAGCCTAAAAGTTTGTTTGCCGCCGCATTGACCCTGGTGATTTTCCCCTGGGGAGAAGCAATAAACAGCGCATTGTTCATGCCCTCAAAGATACCATCCATATATCCCCTGGAAACCGTCACCTTACCCAAATCGCCCACCATCCGGTTAAAACTGTCCACCAGGATTTGCAGCTCTCCTGTTGTCGCGGTCCGGACAGATATGGCGTTGGCAATATCCCCTTTGGCCAAACGGGAAGCGGCAGCGGCAAGATCGGCAATCGGGTTTAAAATTATTCTCTGGGAAAGAAAAAATATCAGGATGCCTGCCAGCAAGGCGGCGCCTAGATTGAAGGCTGCGACAAACAGGATGGTCTGGATAATCTGCCGGCGGATGTTGACTTTTGTTATGCCGACAAGGACTTTGCCGATGACGTCGTTGCCGGTGCGAATTGGCACGGAAACTTCCAACAAAGGCTCATTTTTCTTTATCGCCGTCAGAGCCTCCCGATAGGCGCCCCTTCCGGGCAAGCCGGCCAAGACGCTTTTTATACGGGGCGACTGATAGTTGATGCTGGCATATTGAGAGGTAATATGGTTTCCCCGCGCGTCGAGAATGAAGGCATAGAGGACGTCACGATCCAGATGCGTTTGGTTAACCAAAAAGTCCAGGACGATAACGTTCTGCGCGATTAAAGGATCTACGCTGAGTTTGGCAATGTAGGAAGCCATGCCCTGCATCTTGGTCGCCAGAGAGTGTTCGAGCGTCCACTGTTCTTTTATCCCAAGGGCCAGGCTTAACAAGCCGGAACTGACAAGAACGACCACCCCCAGGATTTTAATAAATTTGTAGCGAATGCTGCTTTTAATATCTGCGTTAAACATGCGTCGTTTTGCCCAGTTAAGAAACTACTCGATGACTTTATCCACTTGCCTCATAAATGCCGGCGGGATATGAAACTTGCCCGCTTTCGCCGTTTTACTATTAAGGATATAATTGACGTTCTTCAGGGATTCGATAGGAATAGCAGCGGGCTTACGCCCCATCAAGACCTGCGTGGCCTTTTTTTCTGCCAGACGTCCTTGCAGATAGGAATTACCGCATATGCCGAGCAGCGCCCCCTTATCCACCAAGTCATCGAGGTGAGTGATCGTAAGCACGTGCGCCTTGTTGGCGATGTCAACAATGGCCGGCGCGGCCTCCCCCACAACATTGCTGCCGGTAAGATAAAGCGCATCAACGGAGCGCATAACTTCCGGCAGAAGCTGGGGCACATCTTCCGGTTTGCCCAGAGAAATGGGAATGACCTCTATCTTGTACTGACTCTGGAGAAGTTGCAGATCCTGGAGCTGTATTTCGGAGTTCTTTTCACCAAAGGTATAAAGCACGGCCAGCCTTCTTACGGAGCTGAAGGCTTTCAACCCCTCCATTAGTCGGGACATGGGAATTAAGCTGGTAACCCCGGTAACGTTGTTGCCCGAACTCGCCCAGCCGGCTGCGATGCCGGCCTTGACGGGATCATAAACAACGGCAAAAACAATCGGCGTGTCCTTGACGGCTCGGGCGACGGCAAGAGTGGGGATGGTGCCTAAGGTAAAAATCATATCCAGCTTGGCTAAAGAGAATTGCTTGGCCTGTTCGGCCATACTTGCCTTGCTGCCCTGGGAGTTAAGGATGCGGTAAGTTGTTTTTGGTTCTTGCCAACCGTCCGCGCGCATTTGATCCATAAAACCTTTCAAGGCCTCGCTATAACGCGTTTGATCACTGAAGGTCAGGACACCGATCCTCTGCTCCGCCCCCGCCTCAGAAAAAAGGAAAACAGTACTCAGAAAAAACGCAAGCATGGTGGCTAAATTCTTAACGTTACCCACTGTTTTTCTCCTTTCCTGCAACGTCCGACATTGGCTCGCTTTATGATCCGGATGAGCGTGCATTTCATAGAAAGGGGTTCATACTACGCACGAGCTTCCTACCACACTTTCCATTGGACTGCCGCTTTTTTCGCACTCATTATCCCACCTTCACTGCTTGACGCGCCGCTTTATTTTCCAAGGCCAACTTCAATACCTCCAGCATATCAACCACGAGATAGAAGGTAATTTCCCTCCTGACCTTGGGAGGAAGATCGTCGAGGTCTTTTTTATTCAATTGTGGCAAAATAATCGTCTTGACGCCGGCCCGGTGGGCCGCCAGAACCTTCTCTTTAATGCCGCCCACGGGGAGCACAAGCCCCCGCAGGGTTATCTCCCCCGTCATGGCCAGATTCTGCCTGACTTTTCTACCGGTAAAAAACGAAACCAAAGCCGTCAGCATGGTGACGCCGGCCGAGGGGCCGTCCTTGGGGATGGCGCCCGCCGGCACGTGAATATGGATATCGTTTTCCGTAAAGAAATTCTCCGCCACTTTTAACGAGGAAGCATTCGTACGGATGAAGCTTAACGCCGCCTGGGCGGATTCTTTCATCACCTCACCCAACTGTCCCGTCAACATAAGCCCCCCCCTGCCCTTCATGGCTGTAGCCTCAATAAAAAGGAGGTCCCCGCCCGTGGGCGTCCAGGCCATCCCCATAGCCACACCGGGCTTTGACACCCTGGTTGAGGCTTCATAGGTAACACGCACCGGCCCCAGGTATTTATGCACCTCTTTAACGGTGATTTGAGCGTGTTTGATTTTACCTTCCGCGATTTGGGCGGCAACGCCCCGACAAAGGGAGGCGAGCTCCCGCTCCAGGTTGCGCACGCCGGCCTCACGCGTGTAGCCGGCAATAATCAACTTCACCGCTCCCCTGGTGATAGCAATCTGATCTTCGCTCAGACCGTTGGCGTCGATTTGCCGGGGGATCAGGTAACGTTCGGCGATCTTGGTTTTTTCATCCTGCGTGTAACCGGGCAATTCTATGACCTCCAGGCGATCACGCAAGGCTGGGGGGATAGTATCGAGCATGTTCGCGGTAGTAATGAACATGACGCGGGACAAATCGAAGGGAACGTCCAGGTAATGGTCCACAAAGCTGAAGTTCTGTTCGGGATCAAGAACTTCCAGGAGCGCGGAGGAAGGATCTCCCCGATAATCGCTGCCCACCTTATCGATTTCGTCGAGCATAAAGACGGGGTTATGGGAACCGGCCCGCCTGATACCCTGAATAATGCGGCCCGGCAGGGCGCCCACATAGGTGCGGCGGTGCCCCCGGATCTCCGCCTCGTCTCGCACCCCGCCCAGGGACATACGAATGAAACGGCGCCCCATGGCACGGCCAATGGAATGTCCCATGGAGGTCTTGCCCGTGCCGGGAGGACCGGCCAGACAGAGGATCGGGCCCTTGGTATCGGGCTTCAATTTACGCACCGCAAGATACTCAAGGATGCGTCTTTTCGCTTTCTCCAAACCAAAATGGTCTTCATCCAATATTTTTCTGACCTGCTTAATATCCAGGGTATCTTGCGTGCCCTCATTCCAGGGTAAAGCCGTCAACCAATCCAGATAGGTAGAAGCGACAGTATATTCCGAGGAGGAAGGGTGCATCCGCGCCAGTCTCGCAAGCTCGCGCTCCGCCTCCTTTTTGGCTTCTGCGGGGAGATTGCCCTCTTCTATTTTGGCCCGGTACTCATTGACCTCCACATTTGTCTCTTCCCCTTCGCCCAGCTCCTCCTTGATCGCCTTTAACTGCTGGCGCAGATAATAATCCCGCTGCCCCTTATCCATCCCGCTTTTTACCTGTGACTGAATCTTGCTGCCCAACTCGAGGATTTCCACCTGATGGTTCACCAGGCGCGTCACCTCCTGGAGACGTTCCTTCACGTCCAGCAAGGTCAGGATAGAGTGCTTTTCTTCCGGTGAAGCGTTGATGATGGAGGCAATCATGTCGGCCAGGGTGCCGGGTCTGGTTATGGATTTGGCCATAATGCCGAATTCCGGAGGCAGGAAGGGAGATAGTTTAACCACCCGGTCAAAAAGAGCGGCCAGGTTGGACATCAAGGCCTCGATTTCGATGTCGTTGCTTTCCATCTCCTCTTCCAGCACCTCCACCCGGGCCTGGAGGTAGGGCTTGCCTTCCACATGTTCTACGATTTTAAAGCGGCTTAATCCCTGCACCAGCAATTGTATTCTGCTGTCCTCGCCGCGAGCCATCTTCAGGATCACGACACAGGTGCCGATTTGTAACGGCACGGTAGGACTGGCAGCCTGCGGGTCCTGAGAAACTTTTTTAGAGAGAACGAGACCGATAAGCCTGTCCCCAGCCATGACCTCATCAATCAGAGAGATGGTCTTCTCTTCAATTATTTCGATGGGAAACGTCATCCTAGGAAAAACAATAACATTCAGGAGCGGAATGATGGGCAGGATTTCCGGGATTTTAACCGCCTTGACATCTTCCGGAGCTTTTTCATCAGTCATGGTAAACTCCTGTAAGGATAGTGAAAATGGAAACTTTTCATCAGATGCTGCGTACCGTGACATTGCAAATGTTCTTTTGCGGAAGTTTTTCCAGATGCACATGCAACAGGCCTTCAGCATAGCGCGCCTGGACGGTGTTCGTGTCGATGGGAACGGCTAAGGGAAAAAAACGCTCGAAGTATCCGGCGGGTATTTCGGCCAGCAGATAGCTGCCATCCTGCCGACGCCGTCTTTCCCGGCGGATGCCATAAATTCTCAGGGTGCGCCGATCGGCTTCCACGGCAATATCCTCCAGCATCACACCGGCCAGCTCAATAATAAATTCAAGCTCCGTTGCCGTCTCAAATATGTCCGTTTGGGGGCACCAGGCGTAATGATTCATGGCGCTGGGATGACTCATCATCCGGAGCATTTCATCCCTGCTGCAGCGAAAAGCATTATCTATCCTTGCGAGGTCCTGCGCAATCATTATTTTTATGTAACTCATCCGTAGCTCCTGGGGCAGAGGCGTCATGCCTGGCAATAAAAAATTCCCTGAGAAAAGGACATCTGAAACAAGTCAGTTTAATTACAAGTTGAGAGCATTTATATATTAACATCAATCCATCGGCTTTGCAAAAAAATCCCGTGGAAGACCGGGTAATAGCAACGCGCCTGCACCCGGCTTTAACTGCCTGTGGTTGATACTCTCACCTCGACCGCGTGTTCCTGATGGTCGTCAACAAGGGTAATCGTTGTAGCCGGTTGCGGGACCTCATCGACGCTCACACTTGTTACGCCATCGCCTACCTGCCCGCGCCGAATGGCGATGTGGTAAACCGTTTCCCGATAACGGTAGTGCACTGTGAAGCCCTCCCAATCCGCCGGGAGGAGCGGTGCAAAACTCAGGCTATCTGCCGTAAGCGTGAGCCCCAGCAGTGATTCCAGGATCAGCCGGTACATCCAGCCGGCCGAACCGGTGTACCACGTCCAGATGTCTGCTTTCGAGAAAGTTGACGATATCGGAAGCTGCTTAATAGATCGTATCTTTAATTTTCTGCATAGGCTTTCAGGGTTCCTTGATGAATTCACGGATGATCCGTTCGATATCCTCCAGATGCCGGCGCAGGGGGCGGGCCGAAGCATCGGGCTTCAACGGCAGGGCGCCCACGCCTTGATAAGGTCCCGTTGCATTGTGCGATGGATAAACCCTTACTTCCTCCCCCGGATAGAGGATATAGGCGCCGGAGACATTCCGGATCGCCTCCCGGTAGGTGTGCATCTTGTCAATGTCTTCGTCTTTCCATTTACCGATGGTTTCGTCCTCCCCCTCACCATAGAAACCAACCCGCTGGCCTTTGAACTTGGCATCGAAGATGAGCATGTTGCCGCCTCTCGAAATGACGATATCGGGTCGCAGGGTGTGGGAGTAGCTTTCATTTGTGACAATCTTTTCCGGATATTCAGAAGACATGAAACCGGGAGAACCCGGCGATGTTCTATTGAACCACAAGGAAATGCCGCCTTCATACTCGATGCAGATGCCCTGAATGATCTTTTGTTCAAGAGGATCGTTGGATACAACCGTCCTGCAAGACCGGATTTTGTTCATTTTATCCAGAACATCCTTCACGACGAAAAAGGACCAGTATTCAAAAAGCGTCGGCGTATCTTTGGTTTCCAGAAGATTTTTAAAATCATCGTTATTGAAATGGCAATGGGTGGCAAGCTGCAGCAGGGAGTAGAGGCGAAACAACTGCCGGTAGCCGTCGCGACGCTGCAAGACCTGAGATCCGGCGGGGATGAAGCGCATGGCCCCCACATCGGACCAGAAGGGATCGGATAAGAACAGCGTGAGTCCCCTTTCCATTTTTTCCAGAGAGGTTTCGATATCGGGATTGAGATAACCGTCGCCTTTTCCCTCCAGGGCTTTCGCCAGTCCGTGCAGACGGCGCTGAACCGATTGCAGGAAATGGTTCATGAACCGGTTTTCATTCGTGTCCACCGTGTGATGCTTCCGTTCTTCCATGGCCTCGGCGGGAAACAACCGCCGTCCGGTTCTGTTGAAGATGGCCCGTCCGCAGGCCGTTGAAACCAAGGGATGGTCGGGCTTCAGGACGGCGAAACGGTCGGGTGCACTGAACATGTTTGCCAACATCGCGGGCGGAACACTGGTGATCGCATCAATGGTGTTATGGCGATATTCCCGATAGAGCCTGCGATGGGGATTGGCCAGGATCAGGGTGGCAATGCCGTCCAGATTCGGAGATTCGTCCAGGAGGTATTTTTTGAGGAAAAGATATTCCACATAGGCGATATCCTGCCCCGGCCTATCCTTACGGTATTGCTGACCGAGCGAGGTTTCAAAGCTGAAAACCAGGTTGGCATATTTCCCGGCGATATAATCCAGCATCGCCGCGTAAACCGTGTCCGTGATTTTTCTGCTGACGACATGGACAGGGATGGGACCGATGCGCGTCATACCGACGGTGTTGCGAAAACCCACTTCAAAAAGCTGATCGGGAAATTCTCGTTGATTGTAATAGCGCCCGGGTTCCGGAAAGAACGGGGGCACGGTTTCTCCGTAAAACTTGATAAAATAGGTCTGCCATTCCTGAAGGGTGATGGGCATACCGCCATAGTCCATTGACGATAACGACAATTCGTCGGACGGAAACAGGGGGCCATCGGCTATGGCCATGCGGAGTTCTGATGAATAAAGGAGAACAGCCATATTACTCGATAAAACTCGTATAGCCCTGGATTTTCAGGTTCCGGATCATCCTGGCCAGTTTCTGCGACGATCTGGGGAACGGGGCGTTTTCCGGAATCACTTCAGACTCCGGGAGCTGAGATTCGTAGTAATCGCTATCTACACCACTGCAAAAGGCGAGAAGTTTTCCCAGCGGTTCTTCCAGTTTCGCCTGGGTTCCGTGGAACTTGGGAAGGATCTTCTGGAGGATCTGGATATCCAGTGTCTCTTCGAGGTTGAAATCCTGCAGCATGTCGCTGGCATGCAGGATAAACCGGGCAATTTCATTGACGACGCGATAGCCGAAGTGGAGGTGATGGGGATGGAGAATCGCCAGAATTTTTGAAAGATAATCGCCGGTATCGCGATACATCTCCTGAACTCTGCTATAATCGGCCTTGTTGCAGAAAGGCGTTTCCCCCGCCATCGGCAGCAGTTTTTCTCTGACATCCTGTTCCTTCAGGACACATCCATCAGCGGAAGCAATCCCTTTTTCGTAGTTCACCAGATCCACGTCGTTGAACTCGATAACATTTGCCCGGTCCAGAACCTTCGGGCTGAACATGTAGGTGGATTCATCCACATTGACGGTCCCGGTAAAATAGACATTCGACGGGATCATGATTCGTTGCGGAATGACTCGACCATCCGGTGTTTCAGCCTTCGTGGCCGAATGCAGACAGAGCGGTTCACCTGAAAGATTTCCGGAAGTCCGGCTCTCCATGATGCTCAGAAAATCGGAGAAATACTGTTCCACCTTGGCCAGATTCATTTCATCGAGGATGATGAAGTACGGCTTGTCCTGATGCGCTGACGCCTCCAGAAGGATATGCAAGACAGGTGTGGCGTGATATTTTTCATCGAGAAGATTGTAATATCCTAAGAGCCCCTTGTTGTCCATCCAGTCAGGCCGCACAGGTACAAAGGCGATACGCTTCGCCTTTTCCTCAGAGGAAAGCCCTTGACACATGTATTCCGCAAAGACCTGTGCGATCTTCGTCTTTCCTGTCCCGGAAATCCCCGTTAAGATGACAAAGGGCTTTGTCTTTAGGGACAGGAAGTAACGGGTAAGGATTTCACGGGGGAAGAAATAACCTTGCGCCTCAAAATAATCGTAGATATGTTCCATCGTCCCCCACATTTTCACGGTTCGTTTCGCCGGATCATATGATATTTGCACCATTTACTCACCTTTTCTTCGACCATTCTCCGAACTTTCTTTTTATAATCTCCCACCAATTCGTATTGAGCGTTCTCCCTTCCTTGGTAAAAGTGGCAACAACAGCGGCCTTAAAAAAATCCTCATGCGCTTCTCCACCGAGAGGTCGTAAAATTTTTTCAATCTCTTCTGTTGTCGGAACTTCGCCCAAGACAACTTCTTTCTTTATATTCCTATTTCCTTCAGTAGGTTTATCAAAATTACCCGCAACTCTTCCTAACTCCAATGCTTTTTCCAAACCATTATTGACGGCTTGGACATCTAAAGCTAAGACCTTCGAAAATTCCTCTATGTGCTTCTTGATAGTATTTGCATACCCCTGCGGAGGAACTCCCGCGCGATTTGCCACCAAATATTCTCTGACCCGAGCCGGATGATCGCTTACACCTTTTGCCCTTGCAGTGTCTAAGCGGTACTTGATAGGGATGGGTACCCTAGCCACTGCGCATACCATTGCCAAAGTAATGCTCCTAGCTCCGGTCAGTGAAGGAACAACTGGGGATGCACTGGCGTCCACCGCTTTGTTGTGGGTTTCCACTATGTCCCACCAGTTCTTATTGGTCGGCCACGGGGGGCCTACGTTCTGTTGGATTTTATTCATCTTTTTTCTCCCCTCATGCGTTCACTCCACTTCGCCTCAAATGTAAGGGACAGTCCGCTTCATACAGATCACTCATAATCAACCCTTTGACCAAATATCCCTTATGTTTCGTTCCGTTATCATTCGCCAGTTCTCTTTAAGATTATGCCCAGCTTTTTTTACGTTATGTTCAATTTGATCTAGAACGATATCAATGCTGACTTCCTGTCCAGGTTTGGCAAGTGACCGATATGCGACATCAAAGTCATCTTTATTGGGAAGAAAAGAACCGTTAGGATGTTCCTGCTGTGGCCACATTGGCCTGCTTATGCTATCTTTCCTATTACACATAACCGAATCAAGACCTAACTCTTTTATTTTTATGCAGTATGATTCAAGAATGTGGTCCCGTATAATTGCTATAGGCAGTTCTAATACGTCACTTGAATTAATGCGCCATCTCTTTGCAGTATCTGTTTTAAAATATTTGCAAGCATTGGGGTTATTAGAATAAAGTCCCATTAGTGCGTAATCCGGCTCTATCACTACAAAACCTGTCATAATTTTAGAACCGGAACAATCATAGCCCCTATCAATGCAAAATCTAACATCCGGTTTATTGCCACCCGTACGATAGCATTTTATCCGATGGGTTTTTTCTATATCGTTGAAAGACATGAGCCATCGACAAATCTCTAAAGTATTCTCTATGGCGTTATGCTCATACATGATGTCCTTAATGATTTGTTCCGCTTCTCTCAGCTTAGCCGTCGCATCCGCCATCTTATTCTTCTTTTCCGATTAAATTAGGGAGAACGCCCAATGATGAAGGCGCCCGCTAACCCTTACCATTCCTGCCTTGCCAACGATTGATGATTTTTCCCCAACTGCCCGTTTTATTTCCACACATTTTCATCAATCTTGGCAAAATCGGCTGTTGCCTGCAAAAACTCATTATGGTCTTTATCGCTCCATGTCCCGGCAAGATGGTCTAAATCATTATAAACTACGGTGCGTTTTTTCTTCTTGATGCCCAGCGCTTCCTGAAGAAGTTTCACTAACGCCGCATTGACGCTCGAACCTTCCTTTTTTGCCTTTTCCTTAAGTGCATTTATCGTCAAGTCGTCAAGTCCTCTAATTGTCATCGTGGTCATAATTGCCTCCTTGCCTATAAGTCGGCCTTATGCAAAATAAGCCCGGCGATATCAGCAAAATGTTCATCATAGGTGAAGAGTGCCAGCCCGTGCCTCATGGCCGAAGCCGCCACCCATAGGTCGTTTGTCGGGATGGGTTTGCCCTTTTTCTTTAAGTCCCAGTAAATCCTTGCATAGAACTCAGTGGTTTCTTCATCCAGCAGCAGCAGATTGACCCGCGGAGAATCCAGGAATTGATCCAGTTCTTTTCTGTTTATTGATTCTTTTGTTCCACCCTTGAAACCGCTTAATAATTCGCCCAAAACAATAATATTAACACCTATGTATTCAGTTGTTTTAAAAGTATTTACGGCAGCAGCATCGTTTTTTTTGAATGCGGCATAAGCATTGGTATCAATCAGAATTTTTTTCATCAGGCTTCATCCCCTTGCATCGAACTGCATGCATATTATTATAGCACATTGCTTTCATTATATGCTATCAATAAATTTCTCCGCTCTACCCGGTGTTAACTGCGGGCGGCGGGTATTCTCACCTCGACGGCGTGTTCCTGATGGTCGTCAACAAGGGTAATCGTTGTAGCCGGTTGCGGGACGTCATCGACGCTCACACTTGTTACGCCATCGCCTACCTGCCCGCGCCGAATGGCGATGTGGTAAACCGTTTCCCGATAACGGTAGTGCACTGTGAAGCCCTCCCAATCCGCCGGGAGGAGCGGTGCAAAACTCAGGCTATCTGCCGTAAGCGTGAGCCCCAGCAGTGATTCCAGGATCAGCCGGTACATCCAGCCGGCCGAACCGGTGTACCACGTCCAGCCGCCACGGCCTGTATGCGGGGAGAGCGCATAGACATCGGCCGCGAGAACGTAGGGTTCCACTTTGTACGTCGTCACCGCCTCGGGAGACCTCGCATGGTTCACCGGATTGATCATGGCCATCAGTTCCCAGGCGCGCCGGCTGTCGCCCAATTGCGCGAAGGCCATCGCCAGCCAGATCGCTCCATGGGTGTATTGCCCGCCGTTCTCCCGCACGCCGGGGACATATCCCTTGATGTAGCCGGGATTCAAATCAGACTTGTCGAAGGGCGGGTCCAGGAGTTGGATCAGTCTCTGGTCCCGGTGGACAAGATGCTGATCCGCCGCCGCTATGGCCAGGCGCGCGCGTTCGGCGTCGCCTGCGCCGGAGAGGACAGACCAGCTTTGGGCAATCGCATCAATCCGGCATTCGGGGTTTTCCACCGACCCCAGCGGCGAACCGTCATCGAAGTAGGCGCGGCGGTACCATCCGCCATCCCAGCCATGCTGCTCGATGTTCCGGCGCATTTCGGCCGCCTCTGTCTCGCACCGTTCGGCGAAGGGCAGATCGCCGCGTCTGCGGGCAACCTCGGTAAATTGCATAAGCACATCATAAAGGAAGAAGCCCAACCAGACGCTTTCGCCTTTCCCCTCGGCGCCCACCATGTTCATACCGTCGTTCCAGTCACCGGAGCCCATGAGCGGCAAGCCGTGCTCACCATAGTTGAAACCTCTCACGATGGCTCTTGCACAGTGTTCATACAGGCTGGCCGTTGCTTGAGAGCGTCCGGGCAGATCGTAATAGGAATCCTCATTCGCGTTTATCGGGCGGCCCTGAAGGAAATGAATAGTCTCATCCAAAACACTGTAATCGCCGGTGCTCCGGACATAGCGGCACATCGCCGCCGGCAGCCAGAGGTAATCGTCGGAACAATGGGTGCGCACGCCGCGGCCGGCAGGAGGATGCCACCAGTGCTGCACATCACCCTCGGGGAACTGGCGGCCTGCGGCAAGCAGGAGGTGCTCGCGCGCAAGGCGAGGCTCGGTGTGGATGAGCGCCATCGTGTCCTGCAACTGATCGCGAAAACCGAAGGCGCCCCCGGACTGGTAGTAGCCGCTGCGCGCCCACAGGCGGCATGCCAGCGTCTGGTACAAGAGCCAGCCGTTGGTCAATATGTTGAGGGACTGGTCCGGTGTTTCCACGTTCACGGCGCCGAGCGTGTGCTGCCAGTATTGCCAGACCGTTTCGAGCGCGTTACGCGCGGCGGCAGCTCCCCGGAAGCGACGCACCAGTTTGCCGGCGTCCTCAGCGTCCCGCCCGACGCCAAGCCGGAAGACGATTTCACGTTCCTGTCCGGCAGCCAGTTCGAAGGAAACCTGAAGCGCGGCGCAGGGGTCCAGGGCCGCCCCTACCCTGCCGGAGAGCCGCAACCGGGTCATCGCTGCCGGACTACGAAGCGTGCCGTTCCTCCCCAGGAATTCCGTCCGGTCGCCGCTTACCGTCCGGGTCGCTTCGTCCACATCGAAAAAGGCCGTCCGGTCGGGGAACTCCGTATTGTAAGGGTTCCGTGCGAAGAGCGCACCGCTCACGGGATCGATTTCAGTGATCACGTGCATAGCCGATTTGGGCCGCAGATCTCCCAGTACCCATTCCATATATCCTGTAGCAGAGAGCCGGCGTGATCTCCCGGAATCGTTTCTCACCTTCAAGACCGTAAACTTAATCGAGGCGTCCGTGGCCACGTAAACCCACACCTCGGAACGGATGCCGCGCTCTGTGTGCTCGAAGACGGTGTAGCCGAATCCATGCCGGGTGACGTAAGGCGTCGCTCCGCGGCTGGGCAGCGGCATGGGAGACCAGAAGTGGCCGCGCTCTTCATCGCGGAGGTAGAACGCTTCCCCGCTCGCATCGCTCACAGGATCGTTATACCAGGGAGTGAGGCGAAACTCGTGAGCATTCTCGGCCCAGGTATAGGCCGAGCCGCTCTCCGAGATGACGGTTCCAAAGTGCGGATTCGCCAGGACATTTACCCAAGGCGCCGGCGTCACCTGATCAGGCGTGGTGGTAATGATGTACTCGTGGCCATCAGGCGTGAAACCGCCGAGCCCGTTGAAAAACAGCAGATCGTGGCGCGGCAAGGCGATAACTGCCGGGGGGAAGAGACGGTCGGTCCGGGTCGGCGTAAAGAGCGGCCCGGTAATTTCCCCAGGATTCCGACGCTTGATCTGATCCGCCAGCATCCCCCGGCTGTCGGTGACGATAGCGCGGGCAACCGTTTGCAGCAGGATGCGTTCCTCTCGCGATATCTGGTCCGCAGGCCTTGCGAAAATGCCGCCCGGTTGATCCGTTAAGTGGGCTCCGACGCCTGCGGCAATGAGCCCCATGATCTGTTCCTGGAGTTGCTGCCGGTAACCGGCGTGGTCTTCGTTCCAGATCACCAGGTCCACCGCCAGCCCTTTTAAGCGCCAGTATGAGTGGGCTTGGATGAGTTGACGCACCAGGTCAATATTGGCCGGATCTTCAATCCGCAGGAGGACGATCGGCAAATCGCCCGAAATGGCATAGCCCCAGAGACCGGATTGCCCACGGTGATTCCTGATGATGACGCTCGTGTCGGCGCGTAGCGCGGCATTGGCGTAGATGACCACGCCGGCGAGGCTTCCGTAAAGCTGCGCGTCGGCCTCCGTGGCATTGATCTGCCGCAAAAAGATATCGCTGTGTGTCCACGCCAGATCGAAGACCCGATCCGCGAGACGCCGATCCTGGTATTTTCCGACCAGACTTAAAGCTGCCTCGCGCGTTGCGCCGATACCGGAGACAATATTGACCGTTACCGTTTCTTCCGCATCGAGAGTGATGCGATAACGGATCGAGACGATCGGATCCAGCACGGAACCTTCACTGCCGGAGAGGGAGGATGCATCACCCATCGCTTGTGGGTCGGCAACCGTATGGCCGCGGCCGATGAACCGCAGGCGGTCGGTCTCATAAGAAATTTCTCCGATGTCCGCGCCGTGCACGGCCATCAAATGAAACATCCAGGGAGCATCCTCACCCTGAGAGCGCGGGCGGCGCGTGCAGAGAATCGCCCGCTCACGGCGGCGGATCTCGGTCTGAACAAAGAGATTGCTGAACGCCGGATGCAGCGCATCCGCGGCCGGCGAGGCGAGGACGACCTCCGCATAACTCGTGACATCTATGGCGCGGCGTTTTCCGGAACGGTTGATAATGGTGATCCGGCGCAGCTCGATGTCATCCTCGGGGGAAACGGTAATTTCCGTATGCGTGTCAAGATCATGGAGGCGGCAACGGAACTCTGCTTTTGCCTCCGAAAAAATCGTTTCATAAGTGTCCGCTTGTTTGAGCGCCGGCTGATAGGCCGTTGACCAGAATTCTCCGCTGGCCACGTCGCGGAGGTAACAGAACGTCCCCCAATTATCACAGGTACTGTCTTCGCGCCAGCGGGTGACGGCCATATCTTTCCAGCGGCTGTACCCGCCGCCCGCGTTCGTGATCATCACGTGGTAGCTGCCGTTTGACAACAGGTGCACTTCCGGTTTCGGCGTGTTCGGACTGACGAACACACGTAGCGGCGCCTCCGCACCCAGGGATTCCGTATGGCCGGATAGCTCGGCGGTGTGCGCATAGAACGCCGTCGTCTTGGGGATGCGCTCCTGGAGCAACAGCATGGTCGCCTGGAACATGGGCTCCGCCTCAAACCGCTTCTGCATCGGACGGTCCAGGAGCACGTAAGCCAGAGAGAGGAAGCTCATGCCCTGATGATGTGCCATGAAGGACCGGACCAGGTTGCTGGATTGGCCGCGGGGCAGACGGGAAGGAGTATAGTCGATTGCTTCATAGAAGCCGTACCTCCCGGTAAAGCCTTCTGCCGCGAGGCGCTCGAGATTCAGGCATGCCTCTTCGGGCGCTACCATCAGTGCCAGCGCCGAGGCATAAGGTGCAATGACCAGATCTTCGGCGAGTCCGCGTTTGAGACCCAGGCCGGGTACGCCAAAAGCGCGGTACTGATAGTTGTGATGAACGTCGATGGCGTTGTAGCCGGATTCCGAACTGCCCCAGGGCACCCCGCGTTTTCTTCCATACTCGATCTGCCGGGCCACCGCCGCCTGGTACGTTTGATCGAGCAGAGTGTGTTCGTATGTCGGCATCACCAAAAGCGGCATGAGGTATTCGAACATCGAACCACTCCACGAAAGGAGGGCCTGCCCTCCACCGGCAGTGGTAAGCAGTCGTCCCAAGGCGAACCAACTTTCCTGCGGCAATTGTCCCTGCGCAATCGCTACGAAACTGCAAAATCTTGCTTCCGAAGCCAGCAGATCGTAGTAACTCGGGTCTCGCCTGCGTTCACCGACGTTGTACCCGATAGCCAGGAGATGGCGTGCCTCGTCGAATAGAAAGTCATATTCCATCTGGGCGAGTGCGTCGATTTGTCGTGCCAGCCCTTCAATGGCGTCGATTCTCACCCTGGCACGTTGCCCTGCCTCTGTGATGTAGGGCAGGAGAGCATCTGCCCAGGGGCGCACACCGTGCGCTCCTACGTCAAGGTCGGCCAATTGGCGCAATGTAGGGATTTCATCTATATCCGGCATCTCGTGGAGCCCGTCCGGCGATGCCGGCATTGATGTCCAGACCGCGAGAAACGTCAGTTCGTCGAGAGCGGCCCGACATTGTCCGGCAAGGGCCTGCGCCCACCACTGCGCCTGACTCTCGGTGTCAGCAGCGGTGACATTGACGCCGGCTGCGACTGCCGCGGCGGACATTGCCAACTGATCAAGGCACAGCCGCGCCGCCGCAAGCGTGGCAGGCGGGGAAGCGATTGCGGACTTCACCATTTTTTGTATTTGTCCGAGTTGGTCCGCAGCGGTTTTGCCCGCCACGTCCGCGAGCACCCGCAGGGTATCGCCGATTCCCTCAAACACGCGCGATCCCAGAATCCGTTCATCGGGAAGGGCGAGCAACCCCTGCCGCAGTGTCAGCAGGTGGCCGGCAAGGTTGCCGCTGTCCACGGTCGAGATGTAGGCAGGTTGCAGCGGTTGCAGGGATTGCGTGTCGTACCAGTTGTAGAAGTGGCCGCGGTAACGTTCCAATGCTGCCATTGTCCGGAGGGCATTTGCCGTGCGCTCGATGAGTTGTCCTGCCGGGATATAGCCGAAGTCGCAGGCGGACAAATTTGCGAGCAGGGCCAGGCCCATGTTGGTTGGCGACGTGCGATGCGCAATTACGTCAGCGGGATGCTCCTGAAAATTATCCGGGGGCAGAAAGTGATCTTCCGGGCCGACGAAGGTTTCGAAAAACGCCCAGATCTTGCGGGAAAGTTTCCGGAGAAAGATGGTCTGTGCAACCGTTAACCTTGCTTCGCGGCGAGCAAGCGGTCGGCTGATCCACCAGGCGATAACGGGGGAGACAAGCCACAGGCCCAGTATGGGGCCGGCCACCGCTAATATTGCGGGCCGCGAAATTATTAGATCGATGACCACGGCGCCGGCAAGAACCGGGGCAATCCACATGGATCGGTAAAAAGAACCGAGGTCGGTGCGGTCATCGCCATATCTTTCGTCCGCTGTGCTCCATTCGAGAAGCTGCCTGCGGGTGATCAGCATCCGCCAGCCCGTACGCACAATCGCATCGAGACTGAAAAAAGCCTCGTAAGGGAGGCAGACGAGGATGAATAGCGCCTGAGCAAAACGCCGGCCGGCAGAGTGTAGATTGGCGGCAAGGTGCTGGCCCAGAAGCACGTCGCCCGGTTTCTGAAACACTTCCAGGAGCGCGGCAAACAGCGCAGGAATCAGGATGATGCCGAGTACCGATAGGGTCCATAACCAGGCTGCTGACAAGACCGTCCAACCCAGCAGTAAAAGGATGGTCAATGCGGCGGGCACGAGACTGCGCCGCAGATTGTCGAATATCTTCCATTGGGACAGCCCGGAGAGCGGATTTTTTGCAGACGCGCAGCGGGGTTCGGGAACACCCGACCGCAACCAGCGCAGGAGCTGCCAATCACCGCGAATCCAGCGATGTCGGCGGCTCACGTCCGCATTGTAGCGAGCGGGATATTCCTCATAGAGCATCACATCGCTCAACAACCCTGACCGTGCGTAACACCCTTCCAAAAGATCGTGGCTGAGAATCCGGTTCTCGGGGAAACGCCCTTTGAGAGTCCGCTCGAAGGCATCAACCTCGTAGATGCCCTTGCCGATGAACGAACCTTCACCAAACAGGTCCTGGTAAGCATCGGAAACGGCGCGTGTATAGGGATCGATGCCGGGCTCGCTGCCGCACATTGCCGCATACCGCGAACGGTTCATGCCGGGCAGGCTCACGGCTACCCGCGGCTGCAGGATGCCGTATCCCTCGCAGACACGTTGCTTGTCTGCATCGTATCGCGGCCGATTCAACGGGTGCGCCATAGCGCCCACAAACTGCCAGGCAACATCGCGCGGCAATTGCGTATCCGTATCCAGGGTGATCACATACGTCACCTTCGCTAACACGGTCGTGTCGCCGACAATGAGCGAAAAACGATCCCCGGAGACATTACTAACACCCTCCCCGTCATCCCCTCCCTTCAAGGGAGGGGAAATATTACAACCCTCTCCCCTGGGGGGAGAGGGCGAGGGGGCTGCCCCGCTGCGCAACAGAGCGTTCAAGTCCGCAAGTTTCCCTCGTTTGCGCTCGTAACCCATCCATAGCCGCTCCTGAGGATTCCAGCGACGGGGGCGATGGAAAAGGAAGAAGGTGTCGCCTCGGGAACGGCCGTATTTGACATTCAGCTCTTCGATCCCTTGCCGGGCAAGACGCAACAGCGCTTCGTCCTCCGGGAGCGTTTCCTCCTCGGCATCTCGAAAATCCGTCAACAGGCCAAAATGCAGGTTAGCATCCCGATTTGCCAGAAATCGTACTTCCAGTGCCTCCGTCAGTTCTGCAATGTTTTGCCCGCTTCCGAGGATCGTCGGAACGACTGCCAGCGTACGGAATGCCGGTGGGATCCCTTTGGAGAAGTCCAGACGCGGCAGCGGCTGGGGCGGCGTAAACAGCGTCGTAAGCCAATTCACCAAGGCAACGGCGAGCTGACTTACGCCGAGAATTGAGAGGAGTCCGATCAGAACAATTGCCCATCCCGGCAACGCGCCGATATGCGCCTTGGCCAGCAAACCCCAGACGAAGATTGTCGTTATCAGCGTGATTGTACCCAGATAGAGGAACAAAGGAAACCGGCGGCTCCCTCTCCGCAGCCGCTCCGATAGGGAAAGGCGTGCCTCCAGCGCCTGCTCGAGGCGGGGCAGTCCCTTGTCGATCAGGTAGAAGCCGACATGTGCCGCACGATCATCGCCGCCGTGCCCCACTGCACCCTCCTGCGCCAGCCCGATCGCTTTTAGCGCCACCTCGCTTTCGGAAAAGCGGCTCTGTTTCGCTATCTTTTCCACGACATGGCGGTAACAGTCACGGGTAAAAAAATCCATTTTACTGTAAACATCGGCTGGATCCTTGCTCAGAATCTGTTCGACAACGCTCATCGACTCCACAAACTCTTGCCAGTCCATCGCGCCCAGGAAACGAAGGCTGCCGATGCTGTTGCTCATGGATACCTGATCGGCAGCCTGTTGTTGGTTCTCTGCCTGCACCAGTTGCCGGATCGTCTGTCCGCACTCGGACAGCCGCTGTTCAAGCCAGGTAAGCGGCAATGACAGAGCCGGCCCCTGTCCCTGCAGGCGGCGCGTTATTTCCGCGATAAACGAGCTCACCAGCGGCGGGTTTGATCGCGCCATGTCGGCGATCACCAGAATCAGACTTTTCGGGTCCTGCGCGGCGCTCTCCGTCATCTGGTCTGCCCAGTAATCGGCCAGGCTGCGGTCGATTCGATCTGTAGCAATCCGGGCGGCCACACGTCGGAGATTCTCGATCAGGGCCAGGCGCAGCATGATGGGAATGGCCCATAATTCGCCTAATTTCAGGGAAGTGACGGTCTGGTAGGCTGTCGCAAATCTACTGAGAATCTCCGGATCTACCCGCCCATCGCCATGTGAGATCATCTCCAGGGCAATGTCATAGACGCGCGGCAGGGCAGCCGATGGACCATTCATCAGGCGGGGGAGTTCCCGGCTGTACCCCTTTGGCAGATGCCTCCTGGCGGTGCGAATCTGTTCCTCAATCAGATAGAAATTGTCGAGCAGCCATTCCCCGGCCGGCGTAATCCGGCGGTTTGCCTTAACCGCCTCCGTCAGCAAATTGTGGACGCCGATCAGGATGCCTTCATTTTCAGCCAGTCGCGTCAGCAGGCGGTCCGGGGCGTGTATCGGGCTTAACGTGTGCGAATCCGCAAGCGTCTTACCATGTTGCTCCATTTGATCGGCGCTGAATAACTCCGCGCGCAACGGCGGCTCGACACAGGCATACTTCTGCGCCAAACCGTTGCCGCGAAGGCTTGTCCATAAAGTGGACAGACTCTCGAAAGTGGTTTTGGCGATGAACTTCACTTTTCAACCCTTTTGATAAGTCCGCCGGCCCCCTGCGCATACCGTCCCATGATCTCCTTCAGCGCCGTTTCGATCATCGTTCTAATTTCCTCTAGCCTTGCTTCCGTAAAGGCCTCAAAGCGGAGCACCAGAACCGGCTGAGTGTTGGAGGCTCTGACCAGCCCCCAGCCATCGGAAAAAGGTATCCGGACACCGTCAATGTCGATAATGTCGTATTCCTTCGCGAAATGGGCTTTGACATCATCCACTACCTGAAACTTGATATGATCGGGACAAGTCACCCTGATTTCCGGCGTACTGAAGGTACGGGGGACATCGGCCATGATGGCGCTGATTTTTTCCCCGGTCCGGGAAAGGATCTCCAGCAGGCGGGCCGAGGCATAGATGGCATCGTCATAGCCAAAATAACGGTCGGCAAAAAACAGATGACCGCTCATCTCGCCGGCCAGGAGCGCTTGTTCTTCCTTCATCTTGCCCTTGATCAGGGAGTGCCCCGCCTTCCACATGATCGGCCGGCCGCCGTGCCTGGCGATATCATCATAAAGCTTCTGGGAACACTTTACCTCGCCGATGATGGCGGCGCCGGGGTTATCCCGCAATACATAACGGGCAAAGAAGAGCAGCACCTCATCGCCCCAAAGAATCTCGCCCTGATCGGAAATCACCCCCAGACGATCGGCATCGCCATCATAGGCAATCCCGACGTCCGCCTTTTTCTCCTTTACCAGGGCAACCAGTTCACGCAGGTTTTCCGGAATGGTAGGATCGGGAAAATGATGGGGAAAGCGGCCGTCAGGATCGCAATAAATAGCGCTAACCTCGCAGCCCCACCGTTGAAATAAGGGAAGGGCAAATATCCCGCCGACACCATTCCCGCCATCAACGGCAATTTTAAGCCCCTTCGAAATTTTCACATTATCAAAGAGGTAGTCCTGATATGCCTGGGCCACATCATAGACCTGCCGGGTCCCGGCGCCGGCAGTATAAAGGCCCGCCTCCATAATCTTTCTTAATTCCTGGATCTCCTCCCCGTAAATGGTATCGGGACCGAGGCAAATCTTAAAGCCGTTGAATTCCGGCGGATTATGACTTCCCGTCACCATCACGCCGCCATCTGCGTGCAAATGACGGATGGAAAAATAGAGCAGCGGGGTAGCGCAGAGACCGACATCGGTGATATCGATGCCGCTTGCCATAAGTCCCCGGCCGATCGCCTCCTGATAGGCTTCCGAGCTGAGACGGCAATCCCTTCCTAAGGTCATGGTTTTCACCCCCTGACGGCGGGCATGGGTACCAATGGCCCTTCCCAGGTCATAGACAAAATCGCTGTTTAAATCCCTGTCCACAAGGCCTCTTACATCGTACTCCCTAAACACTTCTATATTCATAGTAGATTTCCTTTAATGTTAAATTTTTTCTGCTGCAAATTTACGCGTTTAGCTCCCCCTGGCCGGTCATGGCAGGGAAATTTTCAAGCTCCCCCCCCGTCCCAGGACATCATGGAGGTGGATGTAGCCCCGGAGCTCATCATGCTCCGCTACTACCGCCAGCGTGGTGATTTCCTCCCGCTGCATAAACTCAATCGTCGCCGCAAGCGAGGCGCCACCCTCGATGGTTTTGGGGGAAAGGGTCATCAGCTCCTCAACACTTCTCACGTTAAAATCCACTTTTTTACTAATCATGCGGCGAATATCGCCGTCCGTCAATATGCCCAGCAGATGGTTTTGTGCATCCGTCACCAGGACAAATCCCTTGTTTTTGGCGTCTATTTCTGCGATAGCCGCCAAGGCGGTCGCACCAGCCACAACCCGGGGGATCTGTTCGCCCACGATCATCACATCTGCCACTTGGGCGCGCAAGCGCAGACCGAGGTTGCCACCGGGGTGGAAGCGGTAAAAATCACTCTCCTTGAATTCCCGTTTTTCAATCAGGGCCACGGCCAGGGCATCCCCCATCGCCAGCACAGCGGTGGTACTGGAAGTCGGCGCCAGACCAAAGGGACAGGCCTCCTTTTCCACGCCCACGTCGATGGTCACATCCGCGCTGCGCGCCAGCGATGAGGTAAGACAGCCCGTCAAGGCAATGATGGGCGCGCCCGTACGGTGGACGGCGCTGATGAGCAAATTAAGCTCCGTTGTTTCACCACTGTTGGAAATAGCCAAAATGACGTCATCCTTCGTGACAATTCCCAGATCACCATGAATCCCCTCCACGGGATGGAGGAAAATTGCCTGGGTGCCCGTGCTGGTAAGCGTCGCCGCAATTTTCTTCCCGATCAGTCCCGATTTGCCGATGCCGGTGATGATCACACGGCCCGGCGATGCATAAATTATGTTCACGGCCCTGGCAAAACTTACCCCTACCTTGTCTATAAGATTCAGGATACTTTCCGCTTCTATCTTCAGGACCTCCCTGGCACTGGCTACCAACTTATCATCCGTCATGCCGCTATTTGCCGCCTTTCTCTCTCGCATTGGCACGTAAACTAACAAAATTTGCCACCCCTGACAAGGCGAATTTGTCTCCTGCTGGGAGCAAATAAACTGGCCGACCTTTCCTATAGATGTAGGTTGAAAAAAAATGGACACCGAAGTTGATAAGGAAAATAGACGAAGGTGTCGAGATGGTGTGGGACTGTGGGAGCCCCCCGGCTAACAGCTTAGGATAACATCCATACATTATTGCGTTTATAACGCATGAAGCCATGAAGCCACAAACTATTTTAAAGAATTAAGTATTGTGTCCCCCTAATTCCCGCTATACATCGCCTCTATTTATCCGCCTAACGCAAAGATAACCCGCCGGGGCCTGAATCCTGGCGGAAAAACCACAGACCGCAATTCCCCCGTCGGGTTGTTTGGTTATCTGTTTTTAATATTTTATATGCAGGCTATCCGCAGCTTGCGCCAGTTTCTTATCCAGTGTCCAGACAGCCACTCCCGTCAATACAGCGGATGTAATAAGATGGACATCCACATAGCCCATCCCTTTTCCCATTAAACGATTATTCTCTATAAATGATAATACTTCATGATGTTCGGCTTCGATGCTCATCGGCAGCAACTGCAGAAACGAAAGGATGACGGCTCTGTCTTTGAGATTCCCGCAGGCAAGTTCTCCTAAAATTAATGGGTGGCATAGCACCCTCCCATCATTGAGCAGGTTTGCAAGCTCAGCATTTCCATCCCGCAAATGTGAAACCCAAACCGATGTATCCACAAGAACCATTTCCTATCATGCCCCTCTTCTTCTTGGTATCACTTCCAACTGCTTTTGAGTACCACCGAGCCTTGCAAGCCTCTTACCACTCTCTCTGGCAATAAGAGCCTCAAGCCCAAGCTTAACGAGGGCGGTTTTTTCCTTGATTCCAGTCATTTTGGATGCTTTGTCCATCAGGTTATCTTCGATATTCAAAGTTGTTCTCATGGCTTCACCTCTTAGAATTATGATGCCTTAGTATGTATCATCTATGCATATCTGTCAAGTCATTTCAGGGAAAATACGGGGATACTTCCTATCTTTATTATGCTGCGAAAGAATTTCCGGCAAAATATCATTGACCTCCAGACAGCTTTCCTCTACTCTCCCTGCATCGATGTAAAGGGGCACCTGAATGACGACAGCACAAGCCTTTCTTGGCATATTCGTATTTACGGCCTTCTGCTGGCTCATCAGCGAGAACAGAAAACGGGTTGTTGTCAGAGACATCGTGATCGGACTAGCCCTTCAGTTTGTTATGGCAATACTGATGCTCAAGGTCCCACTTCTTCGGCATACTTTTGAGCTTCTGAACGGGCTGGTTTTTCTTCTCGAAGAATCAACGAAAGCCGGCACGTCCTTCGTGTTTGGCTATCTGGGAGGCAGCCCGCTGCCCTTCGATCCAAAGACACCAGGCTCAACATTCATCTTTGCCCTGCAAGCCCTCCCTGTCGTCCTGATCGTCAGCGCCCTGTCTTCTCTTTTATTCTACTGGCGCATCCTGCCATTAGTCGTGAAGGCATTTTCACGAATGCTCGAAAAGACCATGGGTATTGGTGGAGCTGTGGGACTCGGCGCGGCGGCAAATGTCTTTCTCGGCATGGTGGAGGCGCCGCTGTTCGTAAGGCCCTACCTGAAGATGATGACCAGAAGCGAACTTTTTGTCACCATGAGCTGCGGCATGGCCGGCATTGCAGGAACGGTCATGGTTCTTTATGCAGTCATCCTAAGAAGCGTAATCCCTGACGCACTCGGGCATATTCTCGTGGTATCAATTATCAGTATCCCGGCTGCAATCATGATTTCCAGAATCATGATTCCCGAAGAAGGGCCGATCACATCGGGTGATCTTGTACCGCCACAGCAGGCAACAGGCGCCATGGATGCCATCACTCAGGGTACATTCGAGGGAGTTCAGTTGCTGATTAACATCATTTCCATGCTGGTCGTCCTGGTTGCCCTCGTTTATCTGGTCAACGGGCTGTTCGTCATGCTGCCGGATATCGGGGGGAAACCTCTCAGTCTGCAACGGCTTCTCGGTTATGTCATGTCACCGGTGATGTGGCTGATCGGCATTCCCTGGTCGGAGGCGCAGACGGCAGGTTCATTGATGGGAACAAAGACCGTCCTTAATGAACTAATTGCCTACATTGATCTGGCTAAACTTCAGCCCGAAGCCCTGAGTCCAAAGAGCAGGCTGATTTTGATCTATGCTCTTTGCGGTTTTGCCAATTTCGGCAGTCTGGGAATCATGATCGGCGGCATGGGAGGCATGGCGCCAGAGAGACGGGGCGAGATCGTGGCCCTCGGTTTCAAGTCGATTCTCGCGGGAACGCTCGCAACCTGCATGACCGGGGCAATTGTCGGCATAATCACCTACCCCTGGTAAAGAGCCAGTTCGGCGAAGAAAGTACAAAAGTGATAGAGATTGGGAAATTCCAGATTATGTTCATACTTGCCAAGGATGAAGAACTCGTCAAAAGTAAATTCCCCCCTCCCCTGGCAAACCCAAAGTGGGCGGGAATTTCTGACTTTTTCATGGGCAGAAAGCTGTTATTTTAGAATAGCAGCCATAAATCGCAACTTCACTAAAGAGTGATAAGATTAAAAAGCAGCGTACACCGTAAGGGGTAAAAAGGGGCAGCTTTTGCTAACCTCTTGCTTTCTGGAGCCGGAGGGCGGATTTGAACCGCCGACTTGCTGATTACGAATCAGCTACTCTACCAACTGAGTTACTCCGGCTTTATTAAAGCGGTTATCGCAAAAACACGCGCCGTATCTATCGTAACCATATCCGCTTGTCAAGTTATAAACCATGCCCCCTTTTGCTATTGCCACGGATGGAACCTTCACCGGCAAAGTTTTAACATGGTTGATCTTGACTTTCCTTAACTCTCTGCTATGATTCGTCCAATTTCCCACAGGCGGTCTATGAAACTGAACTTTAAAAAAATCATCACGATTTCTCCCATGAAAATAACCGCGGCAGTCATCCTGCTGACGCTGGTTATTTTCATCTTTGCCCCCCCCCTGCTGCGGTTTATGGAGTTGAAAACCCTCGATATGCGAATTCTTTCGCGGGGCAACTTGCCTTCCGGGGGGGAAACAATCATAGCCACCATAGACGAAAAAAGCGTCAAAGAGCTCGGACGCTGGCCCTGGCCCAGGACAAAGATAGCCAGCCTCATCAAAACGCTCAAGGATAACGGTGCAAAGGTAATCGGTTTTGATATTGTTTTTGCCGAACCGGATGATAACTCCAGCTTGCAAACAATCGCCGCCTTGACTCATGATGTTCGAAAGATGAACCTGGCCGATGACAGGTTATTGAATTTATTAAGCGCCAAAGAGGCGGGAGCCGACACGGATAGCGCTCTGGCGCAGTCCATCAGGAAGGCGCAAAATGTAACCCTCGGTTATTTTTTCCATACTTCCGCCAAAGAAGCCGCCCATTTAACGGAGCGGGAAATAGCTGCGGGCGTTGAACGTATTTCCAGTTCAAAATACACCCTGATTAAGGCAGGCAACACCGTTAACGAAGCTGCCCTCGTTCATGCCTATGCAGCGGTGCCGAATTTGCCGGCCTTGTCCGATGCTGCTGAAAACAGCGGTTTTTTTAATGCCTTTCCCGACAGCGACGGCGCCATCCGCTGGTCTCCCCTGGTGATAAAATTTGGCGATGGCTATTACGCTTCCCTCGCCATCTCCATGTTATCACAGTATCTGGACTGGCCCATGGTCACGCTGAGCCTCGGTGAATTCGGAGTTGAAGGCATCAAAATGGATACGATTCAGATCCCTACCAACGATGAGGGACGTATGCTGGTCAACTATCTGGGACCTGCCAAGACCTTCCCCCATTACTCTGTCGTCGATATTATCAAGGGACGCATTCCCCCGGCTGCCCTCAGAGGGAAAATCGTCCTGGTTGGCGCAACGGCCACGGGCATTTACGACCTCCGGGTTACCCCCTTCAGCAGCGTCTATCCGGGGGTGGAAATCCATGCAACGGTCATAGACAACATCCTTCATCGTAATTTTTTGAAACAGTCCTGGTGGACAAAGTTTCTGGATGTGATGTGCATAATATTTTTGGGACTCACGATGGGCTTTCTCATCCAGAGGCTTGACGCCATCCAGGGAATGCTCATCGCTCTTTTATACGTAACCGCTTATGTCCTGGTGAACATTTTTCTCTTCTCCCGTTACAGCATCTGGCTGAATTTGATTTATCCGGTATTGACGATGCTGGGCGTTTATCTGGGAATTACGGTCTATCGTTATATGACGGAAGAGAGGGAAAAGAAAAAGGTTCGCAACGCTTTCCAATACTATCTCACCGCTTCGGTCATTACCGAAATGCTGAAGGACCCGACCAAACTGAAACTGGGGGGAGACAAAAGGGAATTAACCGTCCTTTTTTCGGATATCCGGGGATTCACAACCATCTCGGAGAAGTTATCGCCGGAAGAGCTAGTGCGTCTTTTGAATGAATACCTTACTGCCATGACCGATATCGTCTTTAAATACGACGGCCTCCTTGACAAATACATGGGAGACGCAATCATGGCCGTCTATGGCGCCCCCCTTGCCCAACCTGATCACGCGTTAAATGCCTGCCGAACCGCGTTGGAAATGATGAAAACTTTGAAGCAGCTTCAGGAGAAATGGAGCGCTGAAGGTAAACCTTTCATGGATATAGGGATCGGCCTCAATACCGGTGATATGGTCGTGGGCAACATGGGGTCGCAAATGCGCTTTGACTACACGGTGATGGGCGACAGCGTAAACCTTGCCTCTCGTCTGGAAGGCATAAACAAGGAATATGGGACAAATATCGTCATAAGCGAATTCACTTATGCCGCTGTAAGGGAAAATTTGTATTGTCGGGAGTTGGATGCCGTAAGGGTCAAGGGCAAAAAACTTCCCGTGAAAATTTATGAACTCATAGGCGAGATTGGCGAAACTGAGAAATTCCGCCCCTTCGTCGAACGCTTCGAGGCCGGCTTAATGCTTTATAAGCAAGGAGACTGGGATGGGGCGATTGCCGCTTTCCAGGATGGAATGGTCATCAAGCCTGCTGACACAGCCTCCGAGTTATTCGTCGCCCGTTGCCGTCATTTAAAAGCAAACCCTCCTGACCAACCCTGGGACGGCGTCTTGACCATGACGAGGAAATGATGGAGGGAGCAAAATACCGCAGTTGGGTCGAAGTCAACCTGGATAACTTCCTTGCCAATCTTAAGGAAGTCAGGAGGTTAATCGGCCCCCGGCCGGACATTCTTCAGGTTGTTAAGGCCGATGCCTATGGTCACGGCGCCATAGAAATTTCCCAAGTTGCGGTGAATCACGGCGTCGCCGCTTTGGGAGTTGCAAATACCGACGAAGGCGTTCAACTGCGCGTGGGAGGCATCACCGCCCCCATCGTCATTCTCAGCCCCTCCCTTACCGACGAAATTCCGGAGATTCTTAAGTACAATCTCATACCGTCGGTTTCCGAAATTACCTTTGCCCGGGAGCTGCAAAAACAATTCCATAAGGCAGAAAAAGAGGCGCGGATTCACATAGAAGTCGATACCGGCATGGGCCGTGGGGGGCAGATGAATGATAGCTCGCTACCCATGATCAGAGAGATTATGAGTTATGACAACGTGTCGGTAGAAGGAATTTTCACCCACCTTTCCCAGGGCGAAAAAACGACTCCTCATAACGACAGGCAGTGGCAATTGTTCAATCGTTTGATCGATGACTTGAAAAGACACCATCTTTCCATACCATCCATGCATATTGCCAACAGCGGGGCCATCCTGAATTTCCCCCCATATCATCTCGACATGGTGCGCCCCGGTCTCATGACGTATGGAGTATATCCTTCTGATGAAACGAAAACCAAGGCATCGCTTAAACCGGTTATGAGTTTTAAAACGCGGATACTGCTGATTAAGGACTTTCCCGCCGGCTGTGGCATCGGTTACGGAAGCACCTTTGTCACACGCCGGGCGACAACGATAGCAACGATCCCCGTCGGATATGGCGACGGCTATAGCGTTCTCCTATCCAATACCGGCGAAGCCCTGATCAAGGGGCGCCGGGTGCCCGTGGTGGGGAGAATTTCCATGGATATGTGCACCCTTGATGTCACGGATGTCCCAAATTGCCGCGTCGGTGACGAAGTTGTCCTGCTGGGGTGTCAGGGTGATGAAGAAATAACCGCCGACGCTCTCGCGCTTCTGACTGGCACCATCAGCTACGAAATCCTCTGCGCCCTGGGGAAGCGGGCTCCCCGTGTTTTTCTCCTGCAGGGCCGCAAAAATCTGTTCGAGCCCCGTTTACGGCGGATATTCATTCCCGATGAGGAAAAATCTATCGCCCGTCTGGATAATGTCATACGCCGCTGCCTGCACACACGGGTCAACGATGCGGAATTCGGCGATGCTATCTACTATACGATGCTGGAGGCCCTTTTCGGCAAAGACGACCGGCAACTGGAGCTGCGGCACAATTTTAAATACGATATCGATGTGGCGGAATTTTCCCCAGCCGAGGTGCTCGCCAATCCCCTTTGCCGGGATTATCTCAAGATTACAACGCATGTCGAGTACTATAAGACGCTAAATTCCGATACTTTTTTTATCGGCTGCGCGGATAACAGCGACCAATTGGCAGCTTTTCTGGACGACCCCCGCTGCGAATACCGTTGGCTGCTGGATAGCGGCGGCGAACTGGCAGCGGATCGCGAGTTTAATATTCAAAGCGTACGCATTGACGACGTTAATCTACGCCTGAACAGGACGGCAATCACATCACGAGGATATGAGGTTTGGTGCAGCGCCGAGGAGTTGGCGGAGAAGATCAACCACGAAGTAAAAATGCACTTTGAGATCGTGGCCGCCAAACCCAGAAAAAGCAGATTGTTATCGGTCTATCTGATCTATCCCATCCGAGGCGTAGAGATTACCTTTAATTACCAGGCTGCCCATCTGGACAACGTCAGAGAAATCGCCTTTTTCGCGGGAAAACACCCCTATCCCCGCCTGACCAGGGAAAATCAGAAAATACATTTGCAGGTGAGTGATCGGGAATGGGTCTTTCCCACAAGCGGCGTAACATTTGTCTGGGACTAGCAGAAACATATTTTAAATTGGCATGGCAGAAATTATCACGGCCATCGTGATCAACTGAAAGGGCTATTTGGTCTATGGAACCATTGCGCGTCGGCATAATATTTGGCGGTATGTCCTCTGAAAAAGAGGTTTCCTTGAACAGTGGACGTAACGTCCATGACAATCTCGATAAAGAAGCCTATCGGGGCGTGCCTGTCTTTATGGATAAAGCTGGCAAGCTTTGGATTCTTCCCTGGCAATTGATCTCTCAAAACACTACCGCAGACATCACCGATCACCTGGCAAGCGCCGCTCGACAAATCGGCTACGAGGGGCTCAAGGAGGAAATAGATTTTGCCTTTATCGCCCTCCACGGCAAGTATGGGGATGATGGCTGCATTCAGGGGCTGCTGGAATTGCTCCAGATACCCTATACAGGCCCGGGTGTGCTGGCCTCGGCGCTCGGCATGGATAAATATTTGCAGCAGAAGATTCTCAGGAATGCCGGATTAAACGTCCCTCGCAGTATTCTGATACAGGAAGACGATTGGCGACATAATCAGGAAACCATTGCAAAATCACTGCTGCAGGAATTATCTTTACCTATTTTCACCAAACCAACACGCGAAGGGTCGAGCATGGGCGTCAGCTACATTGAAGATGCCGCCGGGCTGGAAAGGGGAATTAACGAGGCGTTGCGTTGGGATAAAGCTGCCCTCGCTGAGGAAGGCATCGAGGGGATGGAATTTTCTGCCATTGTGCTTGAGGATGGTGGCACAATCCGCTGCCTGGGCGTAACGGAGATTCACCCCCAGAGCGGCTATTACACCTATGATGACAAGTATATGCCCGGAAGGTGCCGCAAGTTTACGCCCCCAAAAAATATAGCGGCGTCAAAAGTGGCGGAAATAAAGGAGGTGGTAGTCCACGCCTTTCAGGCGCTGGGTTTTCGTTCCTATGGCCGCATTGATGGCTTCGTCGAGAAGGAGGGCAGGATTCTCATTACAGATCCAAATTCATCATCGGGTATGGCGCCCTCTTCCTTCTTTTTTGAACAGGCGGCCTGTGCGGGCCTGCTGCCCGATATGATCATCTCGCTGCTCATTAATAACGCGCTTCTTATCCACCGGGAGAAAAGCGGTCCCCTGTAAGACAATTCCCCCCGGTATGCCGCGCAAGCGCGAAGTGGCATTGTGAACACTGATTTTGCTTGCTATTAGCCGACTTTTTTGGCATTGATACCACCGTTTAGGTATCCTCGTTTGAATCAAATATAGCGGTGGCTAAAGGGAGCGATTATCTTAATTTTAATGAGTAACAGCCTGAGGAGGTGTTTATGAGAAAGTATCTGAAATCATTTAATTACCTGGCAGCGGTAGTTTCACTGGTAATCTTGACCTCGCAAGGTGCAGCCGCCTTCGAAATCGGGGCACGGGGTTATCTGTGGTTTCCCACCCTAAAAAGTAACGTCCGGGACAGCGGCAACCCTTTAGCCAGAGATTTCAATTTAAAAGACGATCTAAGCCTGGGCAGCCAGTCTTATCCTTCGATCGAGATTTACGGCGGGTTGGGAAAAAGCCACCTCAGTTTAATGTACACTCAGGCGGATTATAGCGGTTCTACCAACCTCGCCAGCCAGATTGTCTTTAACGGTGCCACGTTCAATGTCGGCACGGGTGTTGATTCAAGCTTTGAAATAAAGATGCTGGATTTAGCCTACAAATATGACGTTATCGATCTGGAAAACATCCTGGCCGGGTTCTCCCTCTCTGCCATCGGCAAGCTCAAGTATATTGAGGGAGACACAAGAATCGCCGGCGGTGGCAATGATACATCGAAAACCTTTAAAATTGCGGTGCCTATGGTCGGAGCCGCAGCGCATATAGGTATTTTAGCCAATATTTTAGAGGCCCGCCTCGAATTGACCGGTGTCGGCTATAAGGATGACTATCTTTACGAAGCCTTGGCCGATCTTTCCTTGACGCCCTTCCCTCTTATCGATATTCACGCAGGCTATAAAGTTATCGGCGTCCATGTCGATTATGATGATGTGTATTTCGCCTCTGATTTTACTGGTCCCTATCTGGCGCTGACAGTCGGACTTTAAAGGCGGTCTAAGCATTGGATAAGGCAGTTTTAACGAAGATTAAGGTAGGAATCGTCATGGGAGGCCTTTCCTCGGAACGCGAGGTCTCCCTTGAAAGCGGCCGGAACGTCTTCAGTAAGATTACAAGGCAACGTTTCGATGTTACCCCCCTTTTCATGGACAGTCGCGGCATGCTCTGGGAGATACCACTCAAGTTGCTGATGCGGAACTCCACACGCGACATTGAGGAAGATCTAAAGGACGAAGCCTGTCATATACCCTATGAGACATTGCCGTCGTGTGTTGACGTGATTTTTATCGCGCTGCACGGCAAGTATGGAGAGGATGGATGCTGCCAGGGGCTGCTTGAATTGCTTAAAATCCCCTATACGGGTTCGGGTGTTCTGGCATCGGCTCTTGGCATGGACAAACTGGTAAGTCGCAAAGTTTTGGAAGCGGATAATATTCCCGTGCCGCTTACCTTGCCCTTTCTACGCAGGCAGTGGGAAGAAGGCGATCAGGATGATCTACGGCAAGCTGTGGCACGGCAAATCGGTTTCCCCTGCGTCGTTAAGCCCTCACGCGAGGGATGCAGCACCGCCGTTGTTAAAGTAACCTCTGAGGCGGGCCTCTCAGAGGCTCTGACATCAGCTTTTCGTTGGGATAATACCGCCCTGATCGAGGAATTTATCACAGGCATGGAAGTTACCTGCGGCGTCATCGGTCATCAGCCGCCCCTCCCCCTTGTGCCTTCGGAAACGATACCCACGACTGAGATTCTCTCTTTAGAGGATAAGTTTCTCTATGGCCAGGGAGAAAACAAAACACCGGCCCGCGTATCTTCGCAAACCATTATCGATATTCAGGATACGGCGGTTAAGGCCTACCGCTCCCTGGATCTCAAAGGCTACGCCCGCATTGATATGTTTGTCCGACCAAACGGTGAAATCGTCGTGCTGGAACCTAACACTTTGCCGGGTATGACACCCTCAACGGTGTTGTTTCACCAGGCCGCCGCCGCCGGTATCACGCAATCCGAACTCATTGAAAAAATCATCGATTACGCTCTGGAAGTTCACAGCAGCAAACGAGGCCCACTTTAAATGGCAAAATTGTTCGCTTTGCTGGACCAAGTTGGCCGCTCTACCCTTGCCATCGTGGAAGAGGTGGGTAAAATTGTTCTCCTTTTTTTTTCTGTCATTTTATGGATGTTCCGTCCTCCCTTGAAAGCCAGGAACATCTTCAAACAAATGGAGTTTGTCGGCGTTAAATCAATCTTCGTAGTACTGCTGACGGGCTGCTTTACGGGCATGGTGCTGGCCTTACAATCCTACCACGCCTTCAGGCTCTTTAGCGCCGAGAGTCTTGTCGGCGCCACCGTCGCCCTGGGTATGGTGAGGGAACTGGGACCTGTTCTTACGGCGCTTATGGTAACAGCCCGGGCGGGATCAGCCATGGCTGCCGAGCTTGGAACCATGAGGGTTACGGATCAGATAGACGCTCTTTATGCCATGGCCGCCAATCCAGTTAAACACCTGGTTGTCCCGCGCGTCATCGCAGGTGTGTTCATGTTGCCTTTCCTGACGGTAATCTCAGACTTTGTCGGTATCCTGGGCGGTTATTTTGTCGGTGTGGTGCTTCTGCACATAAATTCCGGTGTCTTCATTAAGAACATTATCAAACATGTGGACACCGAGGACATCTTCAATGGCCTTATAAAAGCAACGGTATTTGGCCTGATTCTGGCCCTCATCGGTTGCTATAAGGGGTTCAATGCCCGCGGCGGTGCGGAAGGCGTAGGGAAAGCCACTACCGAAGCGGTGGTCCTATCCTCCATATGCATTCTGGTGAGCGATTATTTCCTCACAGCAATGATGTTCTGAATCTTATGATTAAATTTATCGATGTTCATAAATCCTTTGGCCGCCAGCATGTCCTAAGGGGCGTCAATTTGGAAATAGAGAATGGCAAGACCACCGCCATTATGGGCAAAAGCGGCAGTGGCAAAAGCGTTCTCCTCAAGCACATCATCGGACTTTTGAAGCCCGACAGCGGGCAGGTTTTGGTGGATGACCTGGACCTCACCAAGATGAAGGATAAAGAGCTTAATCAGATAAGAAAGAAGTTCGGGATGCTTTTTCAGGATGCCGCTCTTTTCGACTCTCTGACCGTCGGTGAAAATGTTGCTTTCCCCTTGCGGGAGCACACCAGGCTCACGGAGGATGAAATCGGGAAGACCGTAGCCGAGCGGCTGCGGGCCGTGGGATTGTCAGACATAGAAGCAAAAATGTCTTCGGAGCTGAGCGGCGGGATGCGTAAGAGAGTCGGACTGGCCAGAGCCATTGCCATGCACCCTCATTTTGTGCTTTTTGATGAGCCCACAACCGGCCTTGATCCCGTCATGACCGAGGCAATTAATCAGCTTATTATCGAAACCCAGAAAAATTTCAATTTAACCTGCGTTGTCATCAGTCACGATCTGGGCTCAATATTCAAGATCAGCCATAATGTCGCGATGCTCTACGAGGGACAAATTATCGAGTACGGCACCCCGACGGAAATACAAGCATCCCTGAACCCGGTGATGACGCAATTTCTTTCTGGAAGCATTGAAGGACCGATCAAAATCGTGTAATAGGAAAAAACGGAGGTAGGAATGGCTGCCATCAGCTCAGAGGCCAAGGTGGGATTATTGGTACTAATCGGATTCATTATCCTTGGCTATATGTCCGTGCAAGTCGGCAAGGGCGGTTTCGGCATGCAAAAAGGCTACAGAATCGAGGTCTTGTTTGACAATGTCGCCGGCCTTAATAGAGATTCTTCCGTGCAAATCGCCGGCGTGGAGGTCGGCCGCGTTGAGTCGATCACTCTTAAAAATGGCAGGGCGCTGGTAACACTACGTATTGTTCCTGATGTAAAGCTGGAAAAAGATGTCCGGGCTGCCATCAAGACACATGGCGTTTTAGGTGATAAGTACATCGATTTGGCGCCGGGAACAAGCGACCAGGGATTTCTGGCCGCAGGTAATCGCATCACCCTCGTAGAGCCGGGCACCGATATAGATAAGCTTCTTGCCCAGCTTTCTCTCATCGCCACTGATATCAAAAAGATAACCGGCTCGCTCAGCAATGTTGTAGGAACCGGTCAAGGAGAGCAGTCCTTGAACGATATTATTGAAAATACCCGCCGCCTTACTTACAATCTGAACGAAATGATTGCGAATAATCAAGCGGCTCTCCATGCCACCCTGGAAAACAGTCGTGATCTTACAGGCAATCTCAACAAAGTGGTTAATAATAACAGCGAAAAGTTTGCCAAATTACTGGATGAGTTAAATAACGCTTCCCTGGAGGTTAAACAAACCTTCGCTTCTCTGAATGAAATATCGCAAGGCATTAACCGGGGAGAAGGAACTGTTGGCCAGTTGCTGAAAAATAACACGGCGGCCGACAGGCTCAATAAGACCCTGGCTTCATTGCAGGAAATCACGGATAAGATAAATCAGGGGAAAGGAACAATCGGCAAGCTGGTCAACGACGAGGAAACGATAAATAATCTCAATGAGGGCTTAACGGGCATAAATCGTTACGTTACTAAGGCGGAACAGTATCGTACCTTTCTAAGCTATCGGGGAGAATATCTTTTCCGCAACAGTGATGCCAAAAGCTATCTGGACATCAGGCTGCAGCCAACGTCGGATAAATTTTATATCTTAGGCGTCTCAACGGACCCGCGCGGCAAAATCTCCTTCCAGGATACTACGCCAGCGGGCGGGGTTACAACACACACGGAAATTTCCGATAAGCAGGATATCCTTTTTAATGCCCAAATCGGCAAACGTTATAAAGATGTGGCCGTGAGAGGCGGCCTCTTTGAATCTACCGGCGGTTTTGGCATCGATTATTTTGCCTTAAATGATAACTTTAAGTTTGCTTTTGAAGCCTTCGATTTTTCAAAGGAACGTCGCGCTCATCTTAAGGCCGCCGCAGAATATCGTTTTTTCAAACACATCTATCTCCTGGCCGGCTGGGATGATTTTTTGAGTGATCGGGGAAACAGTTCCCCCTTCGCCGGCATGGCCATACGCTTCGAGGATGACGATATCAAATACCTCTTAACGACCACCCCCATTCCCAAATAGTGTCGTTTTTGGAATAAATTTTAAAGAAGGAGTTTATGGATAATCAGGAAGAGAAAAGTTTTGCAGAGCTAATGGCGGAAAGTACGTTGGACAAAGACCATTTGCGGCCCGGCCAGAAAGTGCTTGCCGCCATTGTGAAGATCTCGCCGGAGTGGATATTTATCGACTTGGGGAGCAAAAGCGAGGGTTATATTGACAAAAAGGAATTCCTTGATTCCGAGGGCAATCTGACGGTGCAGGAAGGAGACAAAATCGGGGTTTTCTTCCTGGCCGTTAAAAATGGTGAAAAACTATTTACCCGTAAGATTGGACGGGGTGAGGCAGCCAAGGCACATCTGGAGGAAGCCTGGCGCAACGGCATACCCCTGGAAGGTAAAATCAGTCGTGAAACCAAAGGCGGCCTGGAGGTAATGATCGCCGGCGACGTACGGGCCTTTTGCCCCTACTCGCTGACAGGCTTCTCCAAAGGGGAAAACGTCGCTGACTATCTAGGCAAAACATTGCCTTTCAAAATTATAGAGTATGGGGAAAACGGCCGCAAAGTGATCATTTCCCATCGCGCCCTGCTGGATGAGGAAAGGGCCAAACGCAAAGAAGAGCTTAAACTGACTCTTAAGGAAGGCATGGTTATCCAAGGCCAGGTGATGTCGTTGCACAATTTCGGCGCATTTGTCGATATTGGAGGCATTCAGGGGCTCTTACCCAACTCTGAATTTGCCTGGCAGAAAGACGACGATATGAGCCGTCAGCTTGCGGTGGGCGATCTCCTTTCCCTTGCCATATTAAAACTCGATTGGGCCGCGGATAAAATCACTCTGAGCCGAAAGGCTACCCTGCCCGACCCCTGGTCGGCAACGGAAGGTCTCTATCCACCGGGCGCGCGTTTGCGGGGCCGCGTGGCATCCCTCACCAACTTTGGCGCCTTTGTGGCGTTGCCGTCAGGCCTGGAAGGCTTGATTCATATTTCCAAACTGGCAAAAGGCAAGCGGATTAAACATGCCAGTGAAATATTGACCAAAGGGCAAGAGCTGGAAGTAATCGTAGAATCCATAGATAGCGAAAAAAAGCGCCTCTCCCTGACCATGGCCACGGCCGAACCAGAAGCAGCAGAGGGCAAAGAGGACGGGAAGGATTATCTACAGGAATACCAGGATGCCGGCAGTACTGCCACTTTTGGTTCATTTGGGGATGCCCTGAAGGCAAAATATCCCTCAAAAACGAAGCGCTAACTATGGGAAAATTACGATCCTTACTTCTTTGTTTAATCATCTCTCTCATCGCTGCTGCCCCCGCTTCGGCGTCGTCTAAATCCCTGCCTTTGACGCCCCCGGAAAAGCTAACTTTTCCTAAGCTGTCTTTTAAGCCGCCCCAGGCGGAAAGATTGACGCTCAGCAACGGGGTGATATTTTACCTTCTTGAAGATCAGGAACTCCCTCTTGTTAACATCAACTTCATCTTTAAAACGGGGGCTTATTTTGATCCCCCCGGCAAAGAAGGACTGGCAGAATTAACGGGAACGGTGATGCGAACCGGCGGCACAGGGTTAATGACCGGCACAGCCGTAGATGAGGCATTGGAGGGAAGCGCCATTATCATCAACACGGCGACGCACCTTGACTCCATTTCCGTAAATTTCTCCAGTCTGAAAAATAATCTGGAACAAGGGGTGGATATCCTGTCCCAAATAATCAGACAACCGGCCTTTGCTGAAGATAAGCTACAACTTGCCAAGAATCTGAAGCTTGAGGAATTGCGAAGAATTGTCGACGATCCACAGCAGTTTGCCTTTCGTGAATTTAACCGGGCTCTCTATCGCGGTGATCCACGTGGTCGCCTTCCCTCACTATCATCGGTGCCAAAGATCACAGGCGCAGATTTGCTTCAATTTCACCGTCAGTACCTTAACCATGATAATATGATGATTGCGGTTACGGGAGACATAAGTAAGCAAGATGCCATCGTGCTGCTGGAGAAATACTTCGGTTCCTGGCCAAAACAGGGAGTGGCCGCCGCCATTCCACCGCCCCGGGATGCTCTAAAGGGGCTCGTCTATTTATTGCCCAAAGAAGTGCCGCAATCTGTCGTCATCACAGGTATGTTTGCGCCGGCCAAAACAAGCGATGATTTCTATCCCTTTGAGGTCCTGGATTTTTTGCTAGGCAGTGGCGGCTTTCGCTCCCACATTTTTCAGGAAATCCGCACCAATCAAGGGCTTGCCTACAGCGCCGGCAGTTTTTACAGGGCCAAAACCGATTATGGTATTTTGGGCACCTACGCCTTTACCAAATCTTCAACGACGGGGAAGGTTTTGTCTCTATTAAGGTCGCTGACGCAAGAGATGATTGACAAACCGGTTAATCTCGAAGAGCTGGCCTGGGCAAAAAAATCCATCAATAACAGTTTCATTTTTTCCTTCGGTTCTGCAGAACAGATAGCGCGACAACAAATGATGTTGGAATTCGAAAAGCTGCCCGCCGATTATCTCCTGAAATACCAGGGGAACATCAATAAAGTAGGCGTGGCCGATTTAACAAGGGTGGCGAAGCGCTACCTGAATGCGGGCAAATCGATAACCCTGCTGATGGGCCATGAGAAGGATTTCGACATACCGCCCTCCGATTTCGGCACAGTAGAAATAATAAGGTCAGAAAATGATTGATGATAACCTCTTTAAACGTCTTGCCGCGCGCATCGAAACCTATGCGCAGGCCATGATTGACATGCAGGTTGCTCTCACTGCCCTACCGGCGCTTGCACCGGAAAATGGCGGCGACGGAGAATATGAAAAATCCCGTCTGCTTCTGTCTTATCTTAAAGACAGCGGCTTCCCCCATGTCTGGGAGATTAACGCCCCCGATCCGCGCGTCTCAGCCCGATGCCGTCCTAACCTGTTGGCAACCGTGCCAGGAAAAAATCAAGGGGAGACGGTCTGGATATTGACCCATATGGATGTTGTACCGCCAGGAGAAGTTGCGTTATGGACTGCTGATCCTTATCGTGCTTATGTGAAAGACGGCCGGGTTTTCGGACGCGGCACGGAAGACAATCAGCAGGATCTGGTGGCATCTTTCTTTGCCGCCAAGGCTTTTCTCGATGAAGGCATCACACCGGAAAAAAACTTTGGTCTTGCCTTTGTCGCCGACGAAGAAACTTCCAGCCAGGCGGGCCTGGCTTATTTGCTGAACCACAAAAATAATCCCTTTCTGAAAACGGACATCATCGTGGTCCCCGATGCCGGGGATGAGGCGGGGAGCCACATCGAGGTAGCGGAAAAGAGTATCCTCTGGCTACAAATCAAAACACGAGGGCAACAAACCCATGCCAGCAGGCCAGACCTGGGCAGAAATGCCTTCCTCGCCGCCTCCCATTTGGTCGTGCGGTTGTATGCCCTGCATCAGTTCTTCGATGCCGTCGATCCGCTATTTTATCCCCCGGTGAGCACCTTTCAGCCGACTAAAAAGGAGGCCAATGTCCCCAACATCAACACCATACCGGGAAATGACATTTTCTATCTGGACTGCCGCGTTTTGCCCGCCTATCCCTTGCCGGAGGTGATCGCCGCCGTTCGCGCTGCGGCAAATGAAGTTGAAAAAACCTTTAACGTCACCATAGAAATCACCCCGGTGCAGTACATGGAGGCGCCACCGCCCACTCCCCTTGACGCGCCGGTAGTTTCGTCACTCAAACGGGCCATCCGGGCTGTTTACCAACTGGAAGCCGTCCCGGCAGGAATTGGGGGCGGCACTGTCGCCGCTCATTTTCGTAAGCTCGGTTATCCGGCGGCGGTCTGGTGCCGGACCACGCAAACCGCGCACCAGCCTGATGAATCATGCAAAATAGAAAACATGATCGGGAACGCGAAGGTCTATGCCTATCTGGGCGGGGAGGGGTAGGTCTTGCAATCCAATAATTCTTCTGCTATGGCAAAGCTATGGCGAGGCCTTTGAGAATAGAACTGGCGGGCGATCTCCATCATGTAACCCCGCGCGGTTACCGTCGCGAGGACATTCAATGGGGTTTACACCCAGAAGCTCAACCGTAGCCGCCACAGCGGTCATGTTTTTCAGGGCCGCTGCCGGACGATTAAGAAGCATGCGACATCGATGTGGATTGCGCCATGAGACCTTTGCACAACTACACAAAACCAGCAATTATGTCATACCGGCGAAAGCCGGTATCCAGCATTTATTAAGTACTTTCTGGATTCCGGTTTCCACCGGAATGACGAATAAGGGAGTTGTGCGAAGGTCTCGCCATAACATTCCGGCTTGCTGGAAGGCTTTTTTGATCGGAGTAAATATTGCCCATGCCCCAGCACATAGATAAAGATTCCCTGGCCATTCTGGGTTTGGGCAAAGTCGGCACGGCCCTGGGCTATTTGCTTCGTTCCGCCGGCTACAAAATTGTGGCCGTCGCCGACCGCTTGCCGGAAAACCTGCGCCGGGGCGTAACTTATACCGGTGGCCGGACCTTTTCCGACGTGGCCGAGGCCGCTTCGCTGGCATCTTGCATCCTGATTGCCACCACTGATGACGACATCGCACCGGTCTGCGAAGATATTACCCGTCGCGGGGCCGTCACGGCGGGCAAGAAAGTCATTCACCTGAGCGGCGCGGGTGGCCTCGATCTGCTGGATGCCGCCCGCCAGGCGGGGGCATTTGTGGCCAGCATCCACCCCCTCCAATCCTTTGCTACGGTAGAGGGCGCGATCAAAAGCATCCCCGGCAGCACCTTCGGGATCACGGCCGATGCCGCACTTAAAGAATGGTCCGTTTGCCTGGTGCGCGACTTGGGCGGCCACCCCTTTTTTGTTGCCGAAGAGGATAAACCGCTCTACCATGCCGCCGCCTGCCTGGCATCAAATTATTTGACCACCCTGATGTACGCGGTGGAGCAAATCTACCTCTCCCTCGGGATCGGGGAGAAAGAAGCGCTTCAGGCCTTTTGGCCGCTGGTGCAAGGCACCCTGACCAATATCGAAACCAGCGGCGCCGTTCAAGCGTTAACCGGTCCGATTGCCCGCGGCGATGCGGAAACCATTGCCAGGCACTTGGCCGCCTTCCGGGAAAAGCTGCCGCAACTTCTGCCGCTATATTGTGTTTTAGGATTGCAAACGGTTGAATTGGGCCTGGCCAAAAAAACTTTGACATCGACCAAGGCTGCCACCATCATCGCCTTATTAAAGGGAGGTTCCGCCCATGAATGAACAAAAAGTCACCACCGCGACTATCCGTGCCAGAAAAGGAACGGGGGAAAGGATTGCCATGCTGACGGCCTATGATTATGCCACGGCCCTTGTCCTGGACCAGTCAGGCGTGGAGATCATCCTGGTGGGCGACTCCCTCGGTATGGTTATCCTCGGCTATGACAGCACCTTGCCCGTTACTATGGCAGACATGCTCCATCACACCAAGGCCGTGGCCCGTGGCACAAAGCGCGCCCTCGTGATTGCCGACATGCCCTTCATGTCCTACCAGGTTTCCACAGAGGAAGCGCTCCGCAATGCCGGCCGCTTTCTCCAGGAAGCAGGCGCGCAGGGGGTCAAACTGGAAGGCGGCCGGGAAGTGGCGGAACTGATTGGAAGAATGACCGCTATCGGTATTCCTGTCATGGCCCACCTGGGACTGACGCCCCAATCCGTGCATCAGTTGGGAGGCTATAAACTACAAGGGAAAGACGAGAACGCGGAAAGGAAAATAATGGAAGACGCCTTTCTGGTTGCAGAGGCCGGGGCTTTTGCCCTGGTACTGGAGTGCGTACCGGCATCCCTGGCCGAAAAGGTCACCAAGGCCGTGAGCATCCCCACTATCGGCATCGGCGCCGGGGCCGGCTGCGATGGACAGGTTCTGGTGATCAACGACATGTTGGGTTTATTTGAAAGATTTTCCCCCAAGTTTGTAAAAAAATACGCGCAGCTCCACGTCCAGATGAAAGAGGCGGTACGGCAATACATTGAAGAGGTTAAAAGCGGCAAATTTCCCGATGAGGAACATTCCAGTTAAATCGGCAATAATTTACGGCTGGATTATCTCCCCCATTTATGTTAGATGAACACCCTCAAACACTTGACGATTTCACGCAGATGTTTTGAAAGGAGCTGCAAGCCATGGTTTACGTAATTGCCGATATTGAATTGTTTCCCGATAAAAAAAATCATTATTTGGATGAGTTAAGAAAAGCGATCCCGCTGGTCAGGGATGAAGACGGCTGTTTGGAGTACAATCCCTCGCTTGATTTCAGCACCGGCATCCCCATCCAGCAACTGCCCCCTGCTAATGTGGTCACGATTATGGAGCGTTGGCGAGATCTTGACGCCCTCCTGGCTCACCTGGGCACAGCCCATATGCAGGCTTTTTTTCAAGCGGTGGCGCCTTTCGTAAAGGAAACGAGGATCCGTGTCTTGAAGCCTCAGCCAATTTGAGGACAGGATCGATTAACGTCAGAAGCATGAGCGGTGGCTGCGGGGCGTTACCATATTATCGGTTCTTCAAATATTGTTTCAAGTCTCTCAATTCAATGGGGTAAGGAAATGCTTGGCATTAGGCTCATCTGCGAAATATGCAAGCCAACCGGAAGAATCTACGATATTCATACTCGATCTTCCTCTCGTTTGAATTCCGTATTGATGCCCTTGAGAAATCCACGGAGTTCTTCGATGTCGCGTTCCGGTATAAGCTCGATACGTCCGGCATATTCTATAACCTGCATTTTTTGGCCCGGACGAAGATTCAATGCCTTCCTAACTGTTTTTGGTATAACGACTTGATATTTTGGTGATACTGTTACGGATTGCGTGGCAACACCTCCATCGATCTATTTTGTATTACGATATCATGATCGATATGATTTTGTCAATTCTAACGATAAGGGTCTAACGATAAGGGTGATGAACGTCAATGAAGCCCTGCGTTGTTTATTACCATTGTTGGGAAAAAGAAGATTCAAAGAACCTGAAAAACATACTTAATTTAAGGTTGTTAGCATACACAAGTAAAGCCAGCCGACAGATTACGGTGTCGGTGATCCACGTTGACTTGATAGAAAATCTCTTTGCAAGAATGAAAATATGGACACCGCTACCGTTGACGCTCACTTTTCGCACCTGAACTCACCCTCCCCTGTATTCTATTTTACCACGTCGTTCATATTCCACATAGTTCACCTCACTCTAAAGGAGCGATTTTCTTCACTTCCTTGCCAGCCCTTGCCAGTTCCCAATCCTCTTTCGACTATCCTGGCGACAGTTTTGGAATGGGGCGAGAGCATGTTGGCCCGGCAGCGAGTTCCGACTGCGTGTACCGACTCGACCTTGTCAAGTGGATTGGGTATGGAGTAGTACCAAGGCCAAACTCCACAGTGTAGTCGCCAGGCAAAAGACTTGTCTCAAGTGTGCCGATCTCTTTCTGAACCAAATGCCCGTCGTCACCGAGCCAAATATCAGTGGTCGGAGACGCCGCGACGATAACCAGCTCGTAGTACACGCGCTCGACTTCCGCCTTCGACAGGATGTCCGTTCGTTCTGCGCTATTATCTTTTCTTGTAAACATTTAAGCCTACCTTAACTTCTTCATGCCCATCAACGGCAACATTCCCTTCCGACGATGCAATGATTATCGTCTTTCCTGATGATGACGGGCCAAATTCTTTGGTAAGATCGACCTTCATGGTCAGGATATTGCCTTCTAACTTCATCTCAATGTTCTTCATGGTTATCCTCCTCGTAATATGAATGTTGGTTAGCGCTCTTGGGTCAAAAAAATGAAAATCTGGCAGGAATTTTAAGCCTTGGGTAAACCTATTTATCAATACAGACTCAGGTATTCACCCGCCCCGTCGGCGATTGCCAGGTCAACGTCAACGGACGTCAGGATACTTCTTATTATTTGTATGCATCTTTTCTGTCACGCACAGCGATGATGTCTACGAGATTTTTATCGTCATCGATAGAATAAACAATGCGGTAATCACCGACTCTTAGCCGCCAGAGATGCTTATTGCCGGCCAATTTTCGACAACCTGCAGGTCGAGGTTCTATAGAAAGATTTTCAATTTTAGGAAAAATCCTATTCACCAGTTTCCCATCGAGAGCTTCCAGTTCTTTACGGGCAGATCGGGCAAAAGTTATCAGGTATTTAGACATGCAACTTGCCTTGTTTTTTTAGCCGTTCCCTGACGGATTCAATAGATTCTCTTGGTTCCTCTGCACGTTGTCTTGAAAGTAAATTATCGAAAAAATCTTCCCAAATCTCACCAAATTTTCTCAGGTTAATTTGCACTGCTACTTTTTGCCCTTTTTCATCTGTAACGTATTGTATACCTCGCATAATAAACAAATCCTCCCTTAAAATAATAACATATGACGGTCGAAGCCTTTTTCTCTCGACGGTTGACGTAAACAGTGTGGTTGCCGCCTTCACGCAGGAATTCGCATTCACGTAAACGCAGATGTTTGATAAACTCTGCCCTCTTCATGCCGTCAGCACTGCAAAGGGTTCTTTAATCATTACCTTGCCCCGGATTTCCTCTTCAAACAGGTTACGATTGGCCTCGATGGTCATCTCAACCGCTTCAAAGAGATTGGATCGTGCCTCTTCCAGTGTCCTGCCCTGTGTATTTGCTCCGGGCAATTCTTCAACATAGGCGATGTAGCCCAAGGGTACCTTTTCAAAAACCGCTGTAAATTGTAATCGCATACTTCCTCCATACTGTAGTTACTTACAATACCCTAACCCGGACAAGCCGGAACCAAAAAGGTCCATGGAAACGATTTATGGCAGCACAATAGGCTTGGCAATTGAGATGTTATCATTTACTATATCGCAAAATCCAATTGCAAATCAGGAAAATCCAGGGACATCTATCCTGGTTTCTGAAATAATAACTGGTATGGTGTCCCCAGATTTTCACAGATTTTCCCGCCTTGATATTCCGCATGGAAATGGGGAGGATCATGTTCATCAAAGAACATTCTAATGATAATTCCGAAGAATCTGCAAATCTCAGGCATAGGTCATCCTTTCATTTTTTACTGTCAACGCTCCGGTTTAGCTGGGGCGGTACACCGTCCGCTGGAACCGGTTAGCCCTTCTAATCAACCGAATAGTCATCTCAGATCTGGACATAGCGATAGCTTGCCTTGATGTTCTGATTGAGATATCGACCTACCGACTCAGCGCCTATCAGGTTGTGATACTCGATCATTGGGACATCGAAGTACTGATAGACAGAGCCATTCGTGAATTCGACTTCGAGTGTCATTGTGTTTTGCTCGTAGCCAACCGACGCCACGTTGGACGAACTTACCGGTGTTCTGTTCATGGAGTGCCTCCTGGATTGTTTGTGCCTCTCGGATTCTCGCTTCGCCATTTCTCAAGAACGCGGGCGTAATCCTCGGTTTGTTTCTGGCGGTTCCAGCCGCCGTTGGTATCCGGATCGTAAATCCTCGGGTCGTGACTGTCCGGGCGGCGGTTCTTGGCTGGCGCGTCAATCAGAGCCCGCAAGGGCAAGTGAACGGCCTCGCCGACAATGATCGCCTCGCCCGTGCGCAAGGCAGGTAGCATGTTGAAGAGTCCTTCGAGATTGTCGCTGACTGTGCCAGTGACGTGAGAACGGTCGGTGGCGTTGGTCAGGCGCATGGCGAACATTGTGCCGCACTGGGAAAGAATGGTCGGGTCAATTTCGGAGGGTCTCTGGCTCACAATCATCGCGCCCAAGCCGTACTTGCGACCTTCCTTAACGATCCGGCGGGCGGCGGTAGAGGCAGCGCCCTCGTTCCCGGAGTTCAGATAGGCGTGGGCTTCCTCCAGCACAAACAGCAAGGGCCGCGTTCTACCGCCTTCAGGTAAGTAGCGTGCCCAAAAGAGTGCGTCAAACAGCAGTCGAAGGAGTACGCCAACAAGATCCATTAGGATGGACACCGGCACGCCCGAAAGGTCAAGGATGGTAATGGGCTTGTCGCCACCCACCCATGACTTCAAGAGAGCATCGATGTCTTCCGCCGGTTGGGCGTCGAGATTCTGAAGCGTCGGCTGTGGACACCATGGGCCGGGTCGGAACATGAAGTCGTACCGTGTATCGCGAAGAAGCGACTCGGTGGCCAGTATCTGCCGCCGAATATTAAGCGGCGCGCCGCTCAAATAGACGCGGCTTGGACCGCCCGATGTGATCGGACGATATCTTGGCGGATTCACGCCCATGATGTCACCAAGCATAGGTTGTCCGTTCGGCCCCGGCTCAATTGCCTCTGTGGTGTCACTTTGGTTGGCACTCTGGGCAGTATGTGTGGAGCAAACGTAGCGGTGCAGTTCGTACCAGAGACGGTGAATACTGAATGGGACGGGCGTATCCACCGTCATGGTATCGGACGTGGCCCCGTTACGCGCTTGCGCCTGAAGTGAAGCGAGCTTCAGTTGCTTGACCTTCTCGACCAAAGCCGCGCGATCAGCATCATTCAATCCTCGGAACGGCGTCACCCGAAGGAGTTCGTCAAAACTCAAGGCCCAATAGGGGATGAATAGCGATTCCTCGCCTCGTTCTTTGTCCGCATTCACCCGGAAGACCGTCGCCCGGTCATTCAGGGCAGCGTGGTATTCGCCGTGTATGTCCAGAACGATGATGCGCGTCGAAGGATATCGGCCTGGATCGGAAAGGGACGCGAGAAGATTCGCCACCGTAGTGGACTTTCCCGAGCCAGTTGTTCCAACGACGGCGCTATGCCGTGTGATAAGACAATCAATATCCACCAGGGCCGGGATGGATTCCGCGCTCGCAAGACTGCCCACTCGGACGAAGTTCGACGCGTCCGGCCTGCCGTAGATGCGTGTCAAGTCCTGCTCGGTGACAAGGTGTGCCTCGTCGCCGATGGTCGGATACTGCGAGATGCCGCGTTTGAACTCGCCCGACCGCTGGCCTTCCCCGACGAGCTGTACCTTCAACCAGCGATAGCCATAAGGTTCGACCTTGGCCAATGCTTCTGGAACGGCTCCTGCACCGACCTGTGACACGATCCCGAAGAGGTCGGTGAAGCCGATGGAGATCCGAACGAAGCTCCCGATTTGGCCGATGCGGTAACCGTGACCGTCAATGAACGCCAGCCCGGACACAGTGTTCTTGTCGAGGGCGATGCTGATGGTCGCGCCCTGGACATCTTGGACGGTGCCCAGATAGGTCGGAATATTAGACATTGGTAATCTCCGGCGACTGTCGCACGGTGCCGACCAATTCTTGGAGGAACTGCCCGAAGACAGCGAAGTCCCCGAGCATGAACTTAGCCGTCTGCTTACCGCTTTCATCAGCCGGATCAATGGGCGTCCACTTGACCCCTTTCCCAATGTCCACCGGTAGGGAGTCCGCTTCCTTCTCCGGCCATTTGGATTCCTGGCCGCTGATGACCGCGCCGTTAGTCGCCAAGATATTGAGGTTGGCGCATTTCCGGGCAAGCGAGACGGCCTGAGGGTACTGACTGATCTCATCGAAGATCAGTGCAAAGGCAACAGCGGTCTGAGTACACTGAAGTCCCTGGACGATGACCTCGTTGATATGCTCGTCCCGGAAGGAATAGCCGCAGAGAATTAGCGTGGCAGTGGGCTGTTTGAGGAAGACTCGTAGCCGATCAATCATAGCGAGATAGGGCATCCGCCGACTTTCATGATATTTCAGGTGCGAGGGATGGATGACGCGCTTGGAGCCGCCATCTCCCTGCGTAGTTCCACGGAATACGCCCTTATCGGGAACCTGATACCAGTTAATCGAGCCGTGAAGTTTCCACAAACGAGCCCACCTGGGTGGAAGCATGTCTTCCTCCATTGCCCGAAGATCGAAAAACGGCTTCTGCACACCTGCGAACCCATCAAAGTAAGGAACGCAGCAATCTTCGAACGCTTGCTCCATTAGCAGATCATAGTTGGTTGTGAAAATCTCAACAGGGGTCTCGCGTCGCACAGCATCCACCCAGAAAGCGATATGATGATACGGCGTATCGGTATTGGGGAGCATCTTGTCAGCAACTTGGTGGATGAGTTGGCAAATTTTCTCGTCCAGATCATCCAGATTCTTGGCAGACAACCCACGCGCGTTGTCCTTGCCAGCGACGGCGCGGAGCGCCCGGATATGGGTAAGCATATCCTCCACGGTTGTGTTCTTGCGCTCATCTTTCTGGAAGTGCTCCTCGACGATCTTAAGGAGAGGACCGCAGTCTTTGCACTTCGCCAGATCATCACGGACTATCTTGGTAATCCCGGCAATATCGGGGATCAGCGGTGACTTTCCATCAGCACCCACTCTTACAGCCATAGGGCAACCCGCGCCGAGGAAAATACCGAGCGGCTTCTTATCGCTGGAGAGGCATTGCTGAAGATAGCCAAGATATCTGTTCGGATTCTCGTCTTTCATTTTTTCACGTCCCATCTTGGACTAACAGTTGAACTGTGCGGCGCGGCTTTTTGCGTCCGCACCAGTGAATGGTTAGAACCAAAAATCAGAGGGCCTCATTATACCTGAGCCTCTCCTGTACGAGCATTTCAATGGTTGAGATGACAAGCTCAATATTATCCTTTAGCTTTTCATACGAATCAGAAATCATTTTATAGTCTTTGGCTCCCTCTCCAACTTCTCTCATTACGAGAGAATGCCAAAGCAGTTCATCCGCTTTATTGAATTGTTCTTTTAATTTCTGGCTCAAAAAAATGCGATTTCGTGTTATGTAGTTGTGAAAATCTCCAAACTTTGATCTCGCTTCATTGAGTCTATGCCAGAATATCTTTTCTTGGAAATGTTTGTTCCTATCAGGGGCGCTCATCAATTCTTCGATTTGATGCTCTTCCCACTTGTAGCCAGTCAGGATGCTCCTAATCTCGGGCTCTTTTAAGCGAATGAAATCTGGGTACTGTTGAAACGGAGACACGAGGCTTCCTATCTGCTCCCTTGCGTCATGCAGTTTAGCCCATGCCGTTGGTAAGACTTCGTACTCTTTATCGTGTATTCTTGTTACCCTACTGAAAAGCGCGTTTATTCTATATTTGACACTTTCGAGTTCTCTGTCTTGAGCAGCCTTATATTCTTGGAGTCTGGTCGCAAACCTATTCTCAATCCATTTCTTCCCGAGAAAAACAAAAAGCCCATATGCTATTCCTACGGCTCCTCCGCTATATATAACGACTTTACCAATAAATTTTAGGAATTCCTCAATCATGTCATTTGCTTTCTAACAAGTTATTCTAAAGTTTCCGGATAACTCCACGTCCCACGGGAATCTTCAGGGCTCTATGCAATGACCAATTATCTGTTGTCTTAGCACTCGCGGACTACCAGATTCCCCTATCCTTTTCTAGGTATTCTAAAATGACACTAATATCTTGACAATTTTTTCACAACCATTTTCTTTTATCTTTTAAATTCGAAAAATTCTTTGACAATCGAAGTCTAGTGTAGTTTACTCACTCAGCTTTTCGGCATTCCGCACCTGATCCCAGCAGCACGACGAAAATTAGGAGCATTCATGGCACGTAAGAAGACGACCAGCACGCCGGCAGCAGACAGGAAACGCTCCATCGAAACTTACGAGCACAAGGATAAGCGGCGGGTCAACAATCCGCCCGTGGGGCTGGTGACACCTGAGACCGATCCGGAATCGGGCGAGAAGAAAAAGACCTACGCCTACGACCCGCACCTGGACCCGCAGTTGCAGTGGGCGGGGAAGGCTGAGCATACCTCATTTGAAGTGCCCACGGTCTCGCTGCACGTCCATGAACGGATTGACCCGCGCACCATCATCGAGGCGGTGCGCCGCACCCCTGACCCCGCCGCACCCACACAACTTTCTTTCTTCCAGGCATTTGAGGAAAACCCGCCCCTGCGCGAGGCCATCGAGTTCTACAAGCACGCCCACGGTTGGAGCAACCGTTTCATCGCCGGCGACAGCCTGCTGGTGATGAACTCCCTGCTGGAAAAGGAAGGCATGGCGGGCACAGTCCAGATGAGCTTCATCGACCCGCCCTACGGCATCAAATACGGCTCCAACTTTCAGCCCTTCGTCAACAAGCGCGACGTCAAGGACGGCAAGGACGAGGACCTGACTGCCGAGCCGGAGCAGATCCGCGCCTTCCGCGACACCTGGGAGCTGGGCATCCACTCCTACCTGACCTATCTGCGCGACCGCCTGTTGCTGGATCGTGAGCTCCTCACCGAATCCGGCAGCGTCTTTGTGCAGATCAGCGATGAGAACGTCCACCACGTCCGGGAGTTGATGGATGAGGTTTTTGGGGTGGGGAATTTTGTTGCTCAAATTGTCTTCCAGAAAACAGGTGGATTCACGCCATCTACTCTATCAACTATTGAAGACTACATCCTTTGGTATGCAAAGGATAAGGCCAAAATAAAGTATAGATCACTCTTCAATTACGACGAGCTGCCCCCCATCAATGATCCAAATTATGTTTGGATTGATCTCCCGGATGGAACCGTGCGGAAAATGTCTCAAGAGGAAAGAACAAGAAAAGTTGCCTTACCAAAGGGCGCGAGGATTTTCAGACACGGGCCGATGAATTCTCAAGGCGCATCAAATACTCCACAGGAATTCAAGTTTGAAGAGAAGATATATCTCCCATCAGCGAACAGGCACTGGACAGTTTCTCCTGATAAATTAGCCAATGTTGCGAAAAAGAATCTGATAGTCAGATCTGGCAGTGATTTGGCATTCAAGCTATTCTGGGACTTCAACCCAGCCAAAGTGATTTCAAATATTTGGTTAGACACGCAGTCGGGTGGTTTCAACGATCCTAAAGTATATGTCGTGCAGACAACCATCAAGACAATCCAGCGCTGCATCCTCATGACCACCGACCCCGGCGACCTGGTGATGGACATCACCTGCGGCTCGGGCACCACCGCCTTTGTGGCCGAGCAGTGGGGACGTAGATGGATTACCTGCGACACCTCGCGCGTGGCGCTCACCCTGGCCAAGCAGCGGTTGATGACCGCCGTCTTTGATTATTACGAACTCGCCCACCCGCAGGAAGGTGTGGGGAGCGGTTTTATTTACAAGACCGTGCCGCACGTCACCCTCAAATCCATCGCCAACAACGAGCCGCCCGCCACGGAAACGCTCTACGATCAGCCGCAGGTGGACCGTAAGCGTAACCGCGTCAGCGGCCCCTTCACCGTCGAGGCGGTACCCGCCCCCGCCGTCAAGTCGGTGGATGAGATTATAGACGCTGCCCCGCCGGAAGCAGACGCCTCCATCGCCCGCTCCGGTGAAACCCTGCGCCAGAGCGAATGGCGGGATGAACTCTTGCGCGCCGGCATCCGGGGCAAGTCGGGACAGCACATCCGTTTCGCCCGTATCGAACCGCTGCCCGGCTGCCGCTGGCTGCACGCCGACGGCGAGACCCGGCCCAGCGCCGAGGGGGCCGACCGCGTGCGCGAAGACGGCACGGCTTACAGCCCCCAGCGCATCGTGGTCTCTTTCGGCCCGGAGCACGCGCCGTTGGAACAACGGCAAGTGGAGCACGCCTGGGAAGAAGCCCGCACCCTCGTGCCGCGACTCAAACTGCTGGTCTTTGCCGCCTTCCAGTTCGATCCGGAAGCGGCCAAGGATATTGACGAGATGAAGCCGGAACTCGCTGGGATACAATTCCTCAAGGTCCAGATGAACGCCGATCTCCTGACCGACGACCTGAAGAAGAAGCGCGCCAGCAACGAATCCTTCTGGCTCATCGGTCAGCCCGATGTGCGGCTGGAGAAGATCGCCGCAGGCGAGGACAAGGGAAAATGGCGCGTCAGCGTCCAGGGGTTCGACTATTACAACACCAAGACCGGGGGCATCGAGTCCGGCGGCAGCGACCGTATCGCCGTCTGGCTTTTGGACACGGACTACGACGGACGCAGCCTGTTCCCGCGCCAGGTCTTTTTCCCGATGGCGGGAGAAAGCGAAGGCTGGGCGAAACTGGCCCGCAACCTGAAAGCAGAGATTGACGAAGAACTGATCGCAGCCTATCGCGGCACGGTGTCGCTGCCCTTTGAACCAGGCAAGCATCAGCGTATCGCCGTCAAGATCGTGGACGACCGGGGGATCGAGAGCCTGAAAGTGATGGAGACAGGATAATGGCGCATATACCAATCAATCGGGAACAATTAGCTGCCTTTTGTCAGAAATATCATATTCGGCGATTGTCTTTTTTTGGATCCGTTCTTCGGGAAGACTTTCATCCGGATAGTGACGTGGATGTGCTCGTCGAATTTCTGCCGACGGCAAAGCATAGTTTGTTCGATCTTGTTCGGATGCAGGAGGAATTGAAAGGCATCCTGGGACGCGAGGTGGATCTGGTCAGCCGGCGCGGCGTGGAAACCAGCCGAAATCACCTGCGCAAGCAGGCCATTTTAGAGACCTTAGAGGTGGTGTATGGAACGTGATCCAGTTTACTTACTTGACATCCTGGATGCAGCCCGTCTGGCCCTTTCCTATACCGAAGACATCACTGAGCAGGCATTTTATAAGGATACTAAATGCCAGGATTCCGTGATTCGCCGCCTTGAGATGATCGGTGAGGCAGCGCGACGTATTTCAGAGACTGCCCGCATCGCCCATCCAGAAGTGCCCTGGCAGGAGATGATCGGCCTACGCAACGTCTTGATTCATGAATATGATGATGTTGATTTGTTGATCGTTTGGCATACGGTTCGTGAGGAGCTTCCGCGTCTAATCTCAACTCTTGAAGCCATCGTGGAGGGCAGCAGTTCAAATGGGTAAGACCACCATCGACCGCCTGATCATCAACTCGCCCTACGAGGAGCCGGCGCGCCACTGGCGCTACGAGCGCGAGACGCGGCTCTTCTCGCTGGCAGATGGCCGCCGGCCGGCTGGGTATGTGGTGGCCTCCGAGAGCTCCAAGGCCTTTGACGATCCGGGCATTTTTGTCGAAATTCCGCTGGTCAACCAGATTCGCCCCCGCGTCAAGGCGTGGCGCGAGGCGGGCTGGCCGGGTGTTTCCAGCATCACCAAGCGCCTGTTGGAACACTGGTGCGACCCCGAGGAATTCGAGTCGCGACGCTTCTTCTTCTGCCAATTGGAAGCAGTGGAAGCCCTCATCTGGCTGACCGAGGCCCCGGCCGCCCTCCGGGTGGGGATAGAGATCCCCGGCGATGGCGGCGCGTTCGTCCGCCAGTGCTGCAAGATGGCCACCGGATCAGGCAAGACCATTGTCATGGCGATGGTGATTGCCTGGCATATCCTGAACAAGGTGGCCTATCCGCAGGATGCCCGCTTTTCCAGGAACATTTTAGTCATCGCTCCCGGCCTGACGGTAAAAAACCGTCTGGCGGTGCTGGCGCCCGCGGCGGCGGGAAACTACTACGAGGAGTTCCGCATTGTGCCGGCGGGTATGCTGGACAAGCTGCGCCAAGGCAAGGTATTGATCCGCAACTGGCATGCCCTGAGTTGGGAAAGCGAGGTGCAGCTCAAGAAACGCCGTAGCGTGGACAAGCGCGGCGTCAAGAGCGACCAGGCCTACACCCGTGAAGTCTTGCAAGAAATGGCCAACGCGCGCAACCTGCTGGTGATCAACGACGAAGCGCATCATGCCTGGCGCGTGAACCTGGATGCGGAAGGGAAGTATCTGCGCGCCCGCGACCTGAAGGACAGCGCCCAGGAAGCGACGGTGTGGATCGGCGGCCTGGACCGCATCCATCGCACGCGGGGAATCCTCCAGTGCTACGACTTTTCCGCCACCCCCCTCACCCCATCGGGAAAGAAGAGTTCCGAGGAAGCGCTGTTCGGTTGGGTCGTGAGCGACTTTGGCCTGAACGACGCCATTGAATCCGGATTGGTGAAAACGCCACGGGTGGTAGTGCGCGACGATGCCGTACCGGACGCCAAAACCTACAAATCCCGCCTGTATCACATTTACAACGACCCGGACGTAAAGGACGACCTGAATCGCCCGGCAAATCCGGAGGAACCACTGCCCGACTTGGTGCTGAACGCCTATTATCTGCTGGGCTACGACTGGCGAGAAGCGTACAAGGCGTGGGCGGCAGCGGGTTTGCGGACACCGCCGGTGATGATTACGGTCTGCAACCGCACCGAGACGGCGGCGCGGGTCAAACACGCCTTTGATTCCCGGCGCATTCACATTGACGAGTTGTGCGATCCCGAGCGCATCCTGCATATTGATTCCAAAGTGCTTGCCCAAGCGGAAGCCAAGGAGGAACTCGTCGAGACGGTGACGGATGCGGATGATGCCGTCGCAGACGAGGATTTCCTGGAGCGTAAACTGACTAAGGCCGAGCAGGCGGAATTTTTGCGACGGACAGTGGACACGGTAGGGCGGGTGGGGCAGCCGGGCGAGAAAATCCGGAGCGTGATTTCGGTGGGGATGCTGAGCGAGGGTTGGGACGCCAAGACCGTGACGCACATCATGGGGCTGCGCGCCTTCAGCAGCCAGTTGCTGTGTGAGCAGGTGGTCGGGCGGGGCCTGCGGCGCACTTCCTATGAAGTGAAAAAGACCGTCGATCCATACACAGGTCAAGCAATAGAGCTATTCGAGCCGGAGTATGTCAACATCTTCGGCGTTCCGTTCACCTTTCTACCCCACGAGGGCGGACAGGATGGCCCGCCGCCGCCGCCTGCGCCGAAGACGGCGGTTGAACCTGACCCGGCCCAGAGGCAGTATGAAATCCGCTGGCCGAACGTGGTGCGCATTGATCACGTTTTCCATCCGACGCTCTCACTGGATTTTTCCAAGGTGCAGTCCTTGACGTTGGATGCCGCGCAAACCGCTCAGGTGGCGGAACTGGCGCCCATCCTGGAGGGCAAGCCGGACGTGAACAATATCAACCGCATAGAACTGGAACGGCTGGCTCGCGAGTTTCGGACGCAGCGGATCATCTTCGAGACGGCGCGCGACGTTTTCGACCAGATGAAGCGAGACTGGCCGGGAAACAAGGAACTACTGCTGGCTCAATTGGTGCTGTTGGTGGGGAAGTTTATCGAAAGCGACAAGATTATGATTGCTCCGCCCTTGTTCTACCAGGATGAACTGCGCCGCCGCCTGATCATTACGCTCAATATGTCCCGCGTCGTGCAGCATATCTGGGAAGCCGTGCGCTATGAAAATACGGAGCGGCTGGAGCCGATTTTCGATAGCGATCATCCCATTCGCGCCACAGGCGAAATGCGCACCTGGTACACCGGCAAACCGTGCGAACGCACCAAAAAGTCGCACATCAACGTCTGCGTCTTTGACAGCACGTGGGAAGCCTCCGACGCCTTTGCGCTGGACGAAAGCGACGCGGCAGAGGCATGGGTGAAGAATGACCATCTGGGGTTTGAAGTGCTTTATGTCTATCGTGGCGTGGTGCGCAAATATCGGCCGGACTTTCTGGTTCGCCTGGCGTCGGGCAACACCTTAATCCTCGAAACAAAGGGAGAGGATACGGAGCAAGACCGGGTAAAGCGGCGCTATCTCGACGAATGGGTGCTGGCCGTCAATACGCAGGGCGGTTTCGGACGCTGGCGGTGGGCGGCGGCGTATCAGCCCGGGCAAATCAAAGACATCCTGCTGCGGCTTGCAACGCTGGGGTCGGACAAATAAGGGGAAATAGTTGTCCTACAAAAACGTCAAAATCTGTAAACGTAGATTTATTTTCCCTTTATCCCTGTGAAGGTTTAAGAGACTATTTACAGTTGGCCTCTCTCCCCTATTTATGTTAGACGTCCTTCCGAACGCTTGGTGATTTCATTCAGCGGCACCGAAAGGAGAGATAACCGTGTATTGCAACCTTTACCAATTTGAGGACAGGATCGATTAACGTAAGAATCATGAGCCGTATCCTCGATCTCTTGAAATTTTACGGCTTAAGAATAATCCTCAGGCAAAAAATCCCTCTGCTGGCCAGCTTCAAGTTGACCTACCGGTGCAATCTTCGCTGTAGCGGCTGCCCCTTTCACCTGCGGGCGCAAGAGGATAACGCCCAGCTTACCTGGGAGCAGGCGCTTGCCGGTTTGCAGGCCCTTAAGCTGAAGGGCGCACGCATTATTGTTTTCGAAGGGGGAGAACCCTTACTCTGGCGAGACGGCCCGCATAGCTTCAACGACCTTGTCCTGCACGCCAAAAAGCTTTTCACCACCGTCGCCGTTACGACCAACGGCACCCTGCCGCTCGACGTGCCAACGGATATCCTGTGGGTCAGTCTGGACGGACTGCCGGGAACCCATGACAGCCTCCGTAGCGGCTCCTTTGAGCAGCTCTGGCGCAACCTGAAGGCGGCGACCCACCCCCGAACTTTCATTCACTTCACGATGAACAGCGAAAACTGGCGTGATTTGGAGGGACTGCTGGAGATGCTCAAGGAAGTGCCGATTGTGCGCGGCGTCACGGTGCAACTTTTCTATCCCTACGGGCAGGGAGAGGCTCCCCTCGTCCTCTTGCCGGAAGAACGCCGGGCGGCAGTGGAGAACGCCCTCCGCCTGAAAGAAAAATACCCCCTCCTCAACTCCCGCCGCAGCCTCGCGGCCATGGTAGATAACAAATGGCGCTGCCATGACGACATCCTCATCAACGTTGACCCGGATGGCCATATCACCCAAGGCTGTTACGCCAAGGACCGTGGCCGTATCTGCTGCCACGATTGCGGTTTTACACCCGTGGCGGAGGCTTCCGGCGCGATCGACCTCTCCTTCGGTTCGCTGGTGGCCGGCGCCCGGATTTTTTTATAGCCGGGCAGGTAAGAAAGAAATCTGTGGCATTTTTTCCATAAATGTATTAGCTATCCGCGTTAATGGGCAGCCGGTGGGTTTCCCGGATTAACAAAATCACAAAAGGCCCGGTTTGGGTCTTTTTTCTTTAAGGAGTCAAGATTATGGTTCAAAAGGACAAAATTTGCAGGTTCGAGGGCGCCGACAGGTATATTCTGGATGAGGAGCTGGCGCAGATTGTCAATGTCTCGATCGCCATGGAAATGCCGCTCTTGCTCAAAGGAGAGCCGGGTACCGGCAAGACGATGCTTGCCCACGCCATTGCGGGAAGTTTGCAGATGCCGCTCATTATCCTGAATGTCAAATCCAGCATGAAGCTTCTGGAAGCGCTGTACCAGTACGATACCCTCACCCGTCTTAATGACAGCCGGTTCGGAGATTCCAAGCGCGAGGTGAGCAATATCGAAGAATACATCAAGATGGGCAAGATCGGCCAGGCTTTCG
>Ga0082335_1000875_pt1 | contig 70166 bp, 77 predicted proteins | sample Subgrocontami58m_FD_72375 | JGI IMG/M metagenome (GOLD analysis project Ga0082335, IMG submission 72375) | Subsurface groundwater microbial communities from S. Glens Falls, New York, USA - GMW37 contaminated, 5.8 m (SPADES assembly) (version 2) ... | reverse complement strand
GATCCAATTTAGTTTTTACATTCTTGGTTCCGTAGATTTGAGAAAGAACAAAATTATTCGTAACTAAAATAGTGTAAAGGATGTACCCGGTCTAAAATGTAAACGATGTTTCAGTTGCACAGGGGTGAAATCGTTTGATTTTCCCCTCCCCTTCCGCCTCAGGCGGAAGGGGAGGGGAATAAAGAAATTAATTTAACAAGTACTGATTTAAAACTGACTTTCTACGGAGAAATGAAACCGCGTTTTGCTGGATTCGGTAATCGTTCGATCGGCAACAGGCACGCCCCATTCGAGTCTTAAGAGAGATTTGGCATAGAGATTGATTCTAACCCCGCCACCCAGACTCATAAAATTAGCCGATCCCCCTTCCGTATTCTCAGGGTTTCGCTTCATCCCGTAACCATAATCGTAAAAGGCGACAAGCGTGATCTCATTACGTAAAGTATTTTTATCAAAAGGTAATTTAAACTGCGCGGGGATAAAAAAGGAGGGGATTAATAATTCCAAATTGGTCTGGACCGCGTTATCCGCCAGGAAATCTCCGGATGGGTATCCTCTGACGGAATCGATACCTCCTAAATAAAACTCTTCTTGGGGCGTCAATTTCTCATTACAGTATTGCCCGGCAAAATTAGCGTTTGTTTGAAGATGGAAGGGGAGATTTCGTTTATGATTAACATTGAGTGTTAATTTAGTAAACGTATTTCCAGCCTCGCGTGAAGTTAAAACGCTTCTTCGACGCGCGCCAAAACCATTGATCCCTTGATAAAGAGTGGGTTTAATAAGAGTCGTTGATTGAACGCCCGCGTAGTTAACGCTAAATCCAGCGTTTAAAATACGCAGTCTGTCGCGGCTGTAGGTGCCCGTCGAGGTTATAATTGTTTTATCCTTAGCGTCAAATCCCGCGAAGACCTCCCCGTAACGTTCTCCTTTTCTAAAAAGATCCTGGTGAAGTGAAAATGTTGAGTTTCCCGCGGTAGATTTAACCGTTGAAGAAGTTAAGTCTTTTTTAGGCTCAGCCACGCTAAAACTATAACCATAAAGGACAGAAGTTCCTTGATTGCTAATAGGCACCGTATGATAAATATACATACTGCCAAAATCTTTGCCGAATGTTTCTCCCAGAATTAAAGAATCATCAAAACCTAAGAAGTTGTTGTGCCGTCCTCCCGCCCCAATTCTCGCGCGGCCAGTGCTTATGCTTCCTTCATTATCAAAAGATGAAGTAAGATGTAAAGGAAAATGCGTTGTGGGAGAAAGAAGGATCTCTGATGTCCCGGGCTCCTTCCCCGCGTGAAGAACGGATTTGACTTGCCGATCTGAATTTTTATTCATCAATTCTATACTTTTGGAAATTTGATCGTATCTTAGGATTTCTCCTTTAGGAATTTGCCAATAATAAGCAAGGCGGCTTTTCTTAAAATATTTATGGTCCTCAATACCAAGCTTGCCCATTCTCGCTTCAACCACCTGAAGGATAATAGTCTGATCTTTAATTTCTTGAGGTGGAATAAAGACAGCGGCAATAATTCCTCTATTGAGATATTCTTGCTCAATTTCTTTAGCGAGCTGATTTAATTCAGATAAAGTCGTTTCCTTGTTTTCATATTGGAAAATAGCGGGGGCGAATTCTTCCGAAGAAAAACTTTCACAACCTTCTAAAATAATGTTTTGAATAAAAAATTTTGTTTCGGCTTCCTGTTCGACGGGGGGATGTTCAATATCTATTTCCGGAGGTTTTTGGGGCGGAGGGGGAAGCGCGTATTCCAAAGCTTTTGTTGATAAGCGATCGACTTCACGGGCGGCTTGATCAATGTTGGATTGGGCGTAAAGCGTTGATACAAATAAACAAAAAATAAAAATAAAAAAATAACTTATTTTAATTTGCTGTTGAGAAAGTTTTAAAATTCTTTTAGATGGATTAATCATTAATACAGGTGATTATAGGATGGACAGAGAGCGCGGTCAACATAAAAATAAAAAATTTTTGATCTGTGAAAAATACTACCAAATCACTTTTTTTATTTCTTCTGAAAGACCGCTGAATTTACCTACAAAACGCACTTCACGAATTAAGTCCAAATTAAAATGTTCTTTCACCAACTGAGCCATCTTTTGGGAAAGCTCGTAAACATCCTGAGCCTTACAGCCCTCCGCCTTGACGATAATATTGGCGTGCTCTTCAAAAATTTTCGCTCCGCCATGAAATAAATCTTTGCCACCAACTTGTTCTAAAAACCACCCAGCGGCCTGACGTTTTCCCGCTTGAGACGTGGGCTCAACATTCTTAAAGAAACTTCCCGCGCAAGGATAAATTTTTAAATCAGGATGCTTCTCTCGTCGCATTTGGAGAATTTCTTCTCTTTCTTCAAGCAATCCTTGTTTGTCTGCGGGCTTTAAAATAAATTTAACTGAGGCAACAATATCACCGGTTTCTTTAAGAATAGAATCGCGGTATCGAAATTTTAAATCTTGGGATTTTAATTCCCGTTTCTCGCCTTTTTTAGTGAAAACAATAACTTCTTTTGTCACATCGCCCACTTGCTTCCCAAAAGCCCCAGCATTACCAACAACAGCCCCACCAACCGTCCCGGGAATCCCAGTCGCGTAATTTAAGCCTTCTAAACCATTCTGAGCGCAAAAGAGGGCAAGATGGTCAAGGAGTGTACTCCCTGAAACGATTAAATCATTTCCCTGGCGCTCAATAAGTGGCATCTCGCTTAAATAACGAATCACGAAACAATCCACTCCTTCATCGGAAACGACAAGATTAGAACCTCCCCCGATGAGGATAAAGGGTGAATTTTCTTTAACTAATTTTTGAATCGCGTTTTCTAATTGAAAAGGATTTTGACAAAGAATAAGAGCCCAACAAGGACCGCCAAGCTGAAAAGTGGTGTATTGAGATAAAAAGGCTTTAGGGAAAATTTCGCAATCAAGAGATTGTAAAAAATTCTTGTTTACATCCGATCCAACTCGACTGACCATCTTTGTAATACTCCTTTTTCCAAATAGGAAGTCTCACTTTTAACTCATCAATAATATATCGGCAGGATACGAACGCGGCATCTCGATGAGAGGCAGTGACACCGACCCAAACGGCCATTTCCCCAATCTTTAATTTACCCGTACGATGAAACACTCTCACTTCAAGTACATCAAACTTTTCTTTAACCTCTTTAAAAATCTCTTCTGCCTCTTTTTGACAGAGAGAAGGGTCTGCCTCGTATTCTAAAGCAATCACCCTACGGTCTTCATTGGTATCGCGAACCCATCCTTCAAAAGAAGAGAAGGCGCCCGCTTCCGGAGACTTCAAGCCTTCACGAAGATTTAATTGCTCAAGAGGAATATTAGATAATTGGAACATAATTAAGACACAAGACACAGGACACAACTAAAACTTATTTTTTATTTTGCAACTTGTGACATGTGTCTTGTGTCTTTCCTTTTTAATACGTTATTTTTACCACTCCGCACTTAATTTTACACTGACATCCCAAGCGATTATTGCGATCCATTCCTAAATCTTGTTCTTCCTGATTCAGTTCATCGAAATTTTCAGCGCCTTCTAGAATCTCAATTTGGCAGGTCCCGCAGACCCCCGAATTACAACTAAAAGGCACACCCGATTTTTCGCAGATTTCAGCAATCTGTGCGCCGTCGGGAATCTCGTGTTCAACATTGTCGATAATGAGTTTGGCCATTTTAAATCTCCGGCAACGCAAACACAATATTTTTTTCAGGATTGTCAAAGGAGTGAACAATGCTGCCGGGATATTCTTGTTTAATCCGATTGATTAATTGTTCAACAATAACGCGTGGCACAGATGCCCCAGAACTAATGCCAACTTTCTCTTTCCTTTTTAAAATATTCATATCCAACTCAGCGGCGTTATCCACGATATGGCTGGCTGTCCCCGCGCGCTCACCTGTTTCTCTTAAACGATTACTATTCGAACTATTGGGTGATCCGCAAATAATAATCACATCGCAAAGACGCGCTAATTCTTTAACGGCATCTTGGCGATTTTGAGTCGCGTAACAAAGATCTGAACGAGGAGGGGCTTCCAGATGAGGATATTTTATTTTTAATTTCTCAATCATCTCCGTTGTTTCATCCACCGAAAGAGTCGTTTGAGTAATGTAAGCTACGGGTCGACTAGCGTCAATATCGAGAGCGTCGATGTCTTTCTCGTTCTCCACAATGTGAAGAAATTTTGGATGAACGTAACCGGACGTTCCAATCAACTCCTGATGGCCTTTATGGCCAATCAGAATCGTTTCAAAATTAGATTCTGAAAATTTGACCGCCTCTTTGTGAACTTTCGTAACGAGAGGACAAGTGGCATCAATAAATTCAAGATTTCGTTTTTTGGCTTCCTCAATGACATCCGGAGGCACGCCATGGGCGCTAAAGATAACACGCTTGCCTTCAGGAACCTCATCCATATTTTCCACAAAGACAACTCCGCGTTTGCGAAAATCACTGACAACGTAAGTGTTGTGGACAATTTCGTGGTAAACATACAAGGGAGCGCCGTATTTCTCCAGAGCGACATTAACAATATCGACCGCGCTCGCCACCCCCGCGCAAAAACCTTGCGTTTTAGCTAAATAAATATCCAATTGCATTTCCTCCTCGGATAGATTATAATTTCTAAATCTAAAATTCAGGCTAAATTATACCATAAAAGAAACATTCGTAAATAACGAAATATGTCTCCTGTTCAACGCCGAAAAACACCAACGGTTCAAATTGGATCAATTTTCTTAGGAAGCGCGCACCCAGTCGTCATCCAATCGATGACGGACACGCCGACCGCCGATATTCAAAAGACAGTCGTTCAGACGATTGAACTTATCGAAGCCGGATCGGAGATGGTTCGCTGGACGGTTAATGACGATGCGGCCGCTTGCGCTGTGCCTGAGATCATTCAAATGTTAAGAGATCGCGGGTATAAAACTCCCATTATCGGTGATTTCCATTTTAATGGTCATACATTATTAAACAAGCATCCCGCGTGCGCTAAAGCTTTAGATAAATATCGTATCAATCCTGGAAACGTAGGCAAAGGAAGCCGCCACGATGAAAATTTTGCCGCGATTATTAAAATCGCGATTGAACACAATAAACCTGTTCGTATCGGCGTTAATTGGGGATCATTAGATCAAGAACTTTTAACGGAATTAATGGATCAAAACGCGAAGAGAAAAAATCCTCAAGAGGCCGAAGAGGTCATGGTCGAAGCGATGATCCAAAGCGCTCTGCGTAGCGCTGAATTAGCCCAGAAGTTAGGACTCCCCAAAAATAAAATTATCCTTAGCGTTAAAATGTCGGTGGTGCAGGATATGGTGAACGTTTATTGTGAATTAGCCAAAAGATGCGATTACGTTTTGCATTTAGGGTTAACAGAAGCCGGAAGCGATGTGCAGGGAATAGCGTCAAGTTCAGCGGCTCTTGGTATTTTGTTACAGCAAGGGATTGGAGACACGATTCGTGTCTCCCTAACACCACAACCAGGCGTTAAACGCTCTCGGGAAGTCGAGGTTTGTAAAAATCTTTTACAAGCGCTTGGGCTTCGTCATTTCGCCCCGAAAGTCACCAGCTGCCCTGGCTGCGGACGCACCAGCAGTAATTATTTTCAATATTTAGCGCAGGATATTAACAACTATATCCAAGAAAAAATGCCTCAATGGAAGAAACAATTTCCCGGTGTCGAACGCCTTAAAATTGCCGTGATGGGCTGTGTGGTCAATGGCCCTGGGGAAAGTCGCCACGCGGATATTGGGATCAGCCTTCCTGGCACCTCTGAAACACCCATTGCGCCGGTGTTTGCTGACGGTAAACAACTTACTACCCTCAAGGGTGACCATATTAAGGAAGAATTTATTGAAATTTTGGAGAAATATATTAAAAAAAAGTGTAAAATATAAGATACTTCAATGCCGAAACTTTTTCTTCTTCCCGGTGTTTAATTAAGCGAAGCTCAAAAAAAAACAAAAAAAATAACAGGAGGATCAAAATGAGAAATAAGTTACTAACAATTTTTGGAGTAATAATTTTATTGAGTGCTCCCGCATTCGCTCAAGAAGAGGCCACGGACACAGACACCTTTGAGTCGCTCATTCAAGAACACAAGGATTACATTTCAACCGATCGGTCCGAAGATAAAGCTTATTGGGAGGATTACCGCAGCCGTTGGCAATCAACCATCGATAACTGTAAATCCAGCAGCCTTAGCCCCAGCGAATGTAATTCTCAATATTTAGCTACGATGCGCCAAGAAGCGATTGACCGCATTAAGACTGAACGCGCGGAAAGACAAACGGAAAGACAAGAATTCCGCCAAGAAATGAGAGATGAAGTCGCGGAAAAAAAGGAAGCTTTAAAAGATGCCTACCTGCAAGAATTAGAAGAACGTCAAGCTAACATCCAAGCCTGGCGAGAAGCTCATCCGAATGCCAATCCACCAGGTCCAGGTGGCGGCCCTAACCCAGCTATTAGAGCTGATCGGCGGGAAGATGTCAGAGATCACAGAGAAGATGTCCGGGATCGTCGCGAAGACGTCCAAGACCGACGTGAAGATGTTCGTGATCGGAAAGAAGATCGTCACGACGCGACTCACAATCCGCCTCCGGGAACAAAAGCAGCTAAAAAAGATAAATTAGAGGATAGGCAGGATCGCAGAGAAGATATCCGCGATACACGTGAAGATAAACGGGATACGCGGGAAGATGTTCGAGACCGCCATGAAAATCGAGTGGATAAGCATACAACCGGCGCAACTGGCAATCGAGGGTTTATGAAAAGCGGATCTCGGAAGAAGTAAGGCGTAAAATTTAACGGAACTTTTTTAAAGAAACAGTGTTTAACCAAGTAACCAGAAACAAAACGTAATTCTAACAAGGAGGAATAAAATATGAAACGCACTAACACAATGTTTTTGTGGTTAAGTGTAGTGATGACAGGGATTTTGGTCAGTCCTCTCTACGCTCAAGAAACAGACACAGTAACAGAAACAACAACATCCGTGTCAACACCCCCAGGAGGAGCAGCTTTAGATCCTGCCTCAAAGGCAAAGATGATCAAAGGAACAGAAATTAAACAAAGAGCCGAAGCCGCTGAAGCGAAAAAAGCTGAATTCAAAGCCGCCGCTGAAGCAAAAAAGGCTGAATTGCAAGCCGCTCAGGCAGAAAAAATTGAAGCAATCAAAGCAGCTCAGCAAGAAAAGGTTGAAGGTATTAAAGCAGCCCATCAAGAGAAAGTAGAAACTCTTAAAGCGGCAGCAGAAGAGAGAAAAGAGAATAGACAGGAATTTTTACAAGAACATCCAAATGCCAATCCTCCGGGCCCGTTGGGTGGCCCTGGAGTAGGACCTCGTCCAGTCTTAACACCTGACCAAAAAGAACAAGTTCGTGATCGCAGAGAGGATGTCAGAGACCAAGGCGTTGTTGGTAACCCCCAGGGTCCCGCGGGAGATCCAGGAGCTGGTCCAAGATTTAACGCGGACCGCCGTGAGGATGTTCGTGATCGCCGCGAAGATGTTGGCGATCATCGTGAAGATAGACGTGATCGAAGAGAAGACGTTCGTGATCGACGGGAAGATGTCAGAGATTCCAAGCATGATGGCGGCCGTGCTGATAAATTAGAAGATGTTCGTGACCGACGGGAAGATAGAGGTGACCGTCGTGAAGATGTCGGTGATCGGAGAGAAGACCGCAGAGATCGTGGGGAAAATTTAAAAGACAGAGGTCCCCGTCCTGATCGCAAAAGTCCCGGAGCAAATGGTGTCCAGAAAGGAAACGGTGGCCCACGCGGTGGTGGTGGTGGGAATAAAGCAGGTGGCGGTGGTCATCGCGGTGGTGGCGGCGGACATGGAGGCGGTGGAAGAAAATAATTTTTACTTAAAAGACTAAAGACCGAAGACCATTGTCATTGGTCTTCGGTCTTTTTATAAGATACCATTTTGGCATCTTAAACAGCCCTAAAATAAATGCTTTCCAATTTGACAAGTATAGTACTTAGTACTATACTTGTAATGGGTGACGCTTAGCGTCCTGATGTTTTATTTAAAAACAAAATACTTTACCCGCTGGGCTAAAAAAGAAGGGCTTGCAGACAGCTTGTTATGCGAAGCTATCCTTGAATTTGAAAGCGGCCTATGTGAAGCAAACTTGGGGAACCATTTATTCAAAAAACGAATCGCGCTGGCAGGCAGGGGCAAGAGCGGCGCCACACGCACAATATTATTTTATCAAAAGGGTAAAAAATTGATCTTTTGTTTCGGATTCAATAAAAATCAGCAGGATAATTTAAGTGATGGGGAATTTAAGCTTCTTAATAAATTATCTGACACTTTTCAGCAAATCACGGAAGACGCAGTCATAAAAAATATTAAACACAGAGAATTTATTAAGATATTGAGAAGGGAGGCGTAATCATGAAAAATAACGTTAAAAATATGATTTTAGAAACGATTGAAGGCCTTTATAAAACAGGCACTATCAACGAAATAACCTTAAGAGAGGTCAACGCCATGGCTCTTCCAGAAATAAAGCCTTATAGCCCTCGATTCATTAGCCACCTGCGCCGAAAACTTCAATTAAGTCAGGCAGCCCTCGCCCGCTTTATTAATACGAGCGTTTATACGGTCCAGAAATGGGAACAAGGCGCTAAAAAACCTTCGGGTCCCGCCTTAAAACTTCTGCACATTATAAAAGAAAAAGGTCTGGCCGGGGTTGTCTGAGGACATTGGGATGACAAAAAAATTTAATTCTCCAACACCTCCAACACTTCTTTTTCATGCCCTTCTGGTTTGACTTTCTCAAAAACCCTCGCGATTTTGCCTTGCCTGTTTATAACAAACGTCGTGCGGGCGACACCCATATATTTGCGTCCGTACATGTTTTTTTCAACCCACACGCCGTAAACCTGGCAAATCTTTTTATCTTCATCAGCAAGAAGTAGGAATGGCAGTTTAAATTTCTCAATAAATTTCTGATGGCTTTGAACACCATCGGGACTAACACCTAAGACAACAGAATCTTTGTCCTCGATATTTTTAATACTGTCCTTAAACCCGCAAGCCTCAACCGTACAGCCAGGGGTGTCATCTTTAGGATAAAAATAGAGGACAACGTTTTTCTTACCCTTAAAATCTTTTAGGGAAACGGTTTTGCCGTTATTGGCCATCGCGCTAAAATCAGGCGCTGTACTGCCAACTTCTGGTTTGAGCATTGTAACTCCCTTTCTTTAACAACGAAAAATCCAATTTATCTTCCAAAGGCCAGGCGGTGATTTCCAATTTATTGCCGTCTAAATCATAAAAATACAAGGACCACGATTTTTCCCGTTTTTTAGCGAATTCAATGTTGACGTTATTTTTCTCTAAATGCTCAATCATCGCGTCAAAATCTTTGGAATGGATACGGAAAGAGAAGTGATTCGCGCCTAATCCTTCATTGGCAAAAGGATGGGCTTGCTCAAAATTTTTCGCCTGAATAATGCCAATCAGAGATGGGCCCGCGTCTAAAAAATATTCAATGCCGGGCTTGGAAGGTTCACGCGCGGTGATTTTTAAACCTAAAACTTTCGTGTAAAACAGAACAGCCTTATCGAGATCTTTAACATTGAGGGCAACGTGGTCAATACCTTGGATGGGAATCATATTTTAACTATCTTTTCAATTTTTCTTTTTTCAAATATAACATATTCTTTATATCCCGCTTCTTTCGCCAACTCCACAGCCTTGTCAAAATCTTTCCCCACATCCTTTGGATCATGCGCGTCGGAACCAAAAGTCAAAGGCACGCCAGCCTGGCAATAAATTTTCAGATAAGAAAGAGAAGGATACATTTCTTTAACGGGTTTACGCAAACCTGAGGTGTTGATTTCCACAGCGACACCGCATTTTTTAAAAACTTCCGCTGTTTTTTTAATTTCTTTGGTCATATCTTCCGTTGGTCGATGGCCGAATTTCTTGACTAAATCCACATGTCCCATGATGTTAAAAAATTTGGTTTGAGCGCTTTGGCGCAGAAGGTCAAAATAATCACGGTAAACTTGATTAACATCCTGTTCATTCCATTTTTCGCGTTCCTCTGGATTATCAAAACCCCAATTTTTGATGAAGTGAACAGAGCCGATCACATAATCGTAAGGATAATCATCTAAAATTTTCTTGGTTTTAGCCTCAAACCCGGGAATAAAATCCGCTTCGAGCGCCATTTTAATCCGCAGTTTACCCTTAAATTGAGACTGAACTTCTTCGATCATTTGGTAATATTGAAGAAGCTCGTCAAAATCCATGGTAATCGTTGAATCTCGATGCGAGACAAGGGGGGCGTGATCAGAAAAGCCAATCTCTTCTAAACCAACAGAAAGGGCTTGCCCGGCGTATTCCAAAGGCTCGCCAATCGCATGACCGCACAAAGGTGTGTGCATATGGTAATCAATCAAAGGGATGCCCATCGTCCAACAATATACCATACAATAAATAATTCCACAATCCCCGTTTCTCTTTGACACATTTTATCGGCTATGTTATCATGCATTGTCTATGGAAAAGAATATCAAACAATTATTAAAAACGCTCGGGGAAGATGTCAATCGTCAAGGATTAAAAGATACACCTAAACGGGCGGCGGAATCTTTCCGTTATTTAACAAAAGGGTATCGAGATAATCTTGATCAAATCGTTAATAAGGCTATCTTTGATTCTGATAACGATGAAATGATCATTGTCAAAGATATTGAACTCTATTCTCTTTGCGAACATCATCTTTTACCCTTTTTTGGCAAATGCCATGTCGGGTATCTTCCCAATAAAAAAATTATCGGGCTCTCGAAAATCCCGCGGATTGTCGATGTGTTCGCCCGACGTCTTCAAATTCAAGAAAATCTTACCAAACAAATCGCCGAAACGATTCTCAAATACACCAATGCCCGCGGTGTGGGGGTTGTCATTGAGGCCAAACATCTCTGCATGATGATGCGCGGGGTTGAAAAACAAAATTCCATAATGAAAACATCCTGCATGCTGGGAACCTTCAGAAAAGATATTTCTACCCGATCGGAATTCTTAAGCCTAATCCATTCATGAAGACCAAAAAATCTCTTGATAAAGTTGTCTTTGGTAAAAAAGCCGCCCTTGTCACGGGAGGAGGCGTCAGGATTGGCCAGGCGATTTCTTTAAAACTGGCTGAATTAGGATTCGATATTGCCTTACATTACCATCAATCCAAAAAAGAAGCGCTCAGGACAGCCCAATATATAGAGAAGAAAGGCGTGGCTTGCGAACTTCTCTCGTGTGATTTAGCTAACGAACATGAGACTACGTTCTTAGTGCAAAAAGCGCGTAAAAAATTCCCCTATTTAAACCTTTTGATCAATAACGCCTCTGTTTTTAAACCCTCCCATTTTAAAAAAGTCTCTTTGAAGCAATTCAACGAAGAATTTGCCATCAATTTTAAGGCTCCTTTGATTTTAATGAGGGATTTCGCGAATCAATGTCCCAAAGGAGAGATCATTAACCTTTTAGATACGAATATCGTAAAAAATACCACAGATCATTTTATTTACCTTTTAACCAAAAAAACCTTGGTTGAACTGACGAGATTAGCCGCGATTGAACTTGCGCCCCAAATCCGCGTTAATGCCATTGCCCCGGGAGCCATCCTAGCTCCCGCAAATAAAAATAAAATATATTTAGAAAGGATTGCTAAGAATATTCCGCTCAAAAGAATGGGGGATATCACAAGGATAACTGAGACCATTGAATTTCTCCACAAAAATGATTATCTTACGGGAGAAATCATTTTTGTGGATGGAGGGGAGCATCTCATTTAATATGGCCATTATCAGAATAACGAACCTTAAACTTCGCGCGATTATCGGCACCAACAATTGGGAACGCCATAAAAAACAGACTGTTCTCATAAATGTAAAGCTCGATTACAATGCCGCTAAAGCCAGCCAATCAGATGATATCCAAGATGCCTTGGATTACAAAATTCTCACTAAGAAGATTATTAAAATGGCGGCGTCATCTCAATTTTTTCTTTTAGAAAAATTAACCCAAAAAATTTTGGATATTATCCTAGAGTATCCTAGCGTCAGAGAAGCCCGCGTGCGCGTGGACAAGCCCTTAGCGTTAAGATACGCCGACTCCGTTTCCATTGAAATAAGCAAAAACCGAAAAAAACATGAATCAAGCTGTCATTGAGTTAGGTTCGAACATAGAACCTGAAAAAAATATTCTTCGAGCCAAGAAGCTGCTTTCTGAAAAATTTAAAATTGTCCGCGAATCCAAATTTTCCAAAACCAAACCTATCGGAGGAATAAAACAACCCAATTTCCTTAACGGAGCGATTCTTTTAGAAACGGAGTTGGAGTTGGCGGAATTAAGAAATATTCTTAAATCAATTGAACAGACGCTAGGACGCGCAAAAGATTCTCTTAAGTTTGGCCCACGAACCATTGATTTAGATATTATTGTCTGGAATAAAAAAATTATTGACCCTGATTTTTACGCGAGAGATTATTTGCGAATCTCTGTCTTAGAAATACTCCCGAATCTTTTTGTTGAAAAACATTAGAAACTTGCTATGATAACTCCCATGCATTTTAAAAACAAAATAGTGATGGTCACGGGTTCCACGCGCGGGATCGGGAAGGCCATCGCGCTTGCCTTCGCGCGAGAGGGAGCGACCTCTATTATTATTGGACGTAACGTCGAAACGGCTGAAAAGGTTCGCGATGAATTTATGAGACAAGGATTAAAAGCTGAAGGGTTTGGCTGTGACGTAACAAGTACAGAAAATGTGGAAAAAATCACCAACAAAATTCTTGACAAATTTAATCGCATTGATATATTAGTTAACAACGCTGGCATTACCAAAGATAATTTGCTTCTGCGAATGAGTGAGGATGATTGGGATGAGGTTATCAAAGTTAATCTCAAAAGCGTATTCTGTTCTACTAAAGTAGTGGCCAAGGTCATGCTTAAGCAAAAAAGCGGCACGATCATTAACATTTCCTCGATCATTGGAATTCAAGGGAACAGCGGTCAAGCCAATTATGCCGCCACAAAAGCGGGTATTCTAGGATTTACGAAATCGATGGCAAAAGAATTAGCATCTCGCGGCATTACAGTCAATGCCATCGCTCCAGGATATATCGGAACAGACATGACAGCAGAACTTAAAGAAAATGTCCGTGAAGAGATCCTTAAAAATATCCCCTTAGGACGATTAGGGAAATCCGAAGATGTCGCGGGGGTTTGTCTTTTTTTGGCTTCAAAAGAAGCCGCTTACATAACAGGGCAGACAATTGTAGTCGATGGTGGTATGGCTATTTAAACCAACAGCAAGGAGGCTGATCAATGGCAGTTGAAGAAAAAGTTAAATCAATCATTGCAGAACAATTAGGCGTTAAAATGGAAGAAGTCACTCCGGAAGCATCTTTTATCGATGACTTAGGAGCGGATTCTCTGGATACAGTGGAGCTGATTATGGCCCTCGAAGAGGAGTTCAACATTGAAATTCCAGATGAAGATGCCGAAAAGATGACAACGGTCGGTGATGCCGTAAAGTACATCGATGATAAAGCCTCCCCTAAACAGGCCTAAATTCCATAAGTAGGGACAGGTATTGACCTGCCCTTACCAAAAAGAATGTAAAAATTCAATCAATTTTTTGCCTCGGCAAAATAAATAATGCCGAGGCCTTCTATTATGTAGGGAAATAGAAACCATATGAAAAAAAGAGTCGTTGTCACTGGTTTAGGCGTTGTTTCTCCCGTAGGAACAGGCGTAGAAAAATTCTGGAAATCATTGGTCGAAGGTAAAAGCGGGATTCGACCAATCCCCCATTTTGACACAACTCATTTTGATTCCAAAATTGCCGGAACAATTATCGACTACAATCCTCTCGATCATTTTTCCACTAAAGACGTACGTAACCTTGCCCATTTTGTTCAATACGCGATTGTTGCCTCAAAAGAGGCCATTGCCCACGCCAAATTAGATTTTCAAAATATAGACTTAGACCGTGTGGGCGTCCTTATCGGTTCAGGGATTGGCAGTATGGGCACGATCGAAAAGGCTTATGAAACATATTTAACCAAGGGGCCGCGGCGAATTTCGCCTCATTTTATTCCCAAAGTGATCATTAACGAAGCCGCTGGTCACGTTTCGATTATGACCGGGGCACGGGGACTTTCCTGTTGCGTGGCCACCGCTTGTTCGACAGCAACCAACGCCATTGGGGACGCGTTTCGCTTTATTCAATATGGAGACGCTGATATTATTATTAGCGGAGGAACAGAAGCCGCGACTACTCCTTTAGCGGTTGGTGGATTTTGCGCTCTCAAAGCCTTATCAGAGCGTAACGATGCCCCCGAAAAGGCTTCGAGACCCTTTGATTTAAACCGCGATGGTTTTGTCATGGCCGAAGGCGCGGGAGTTGTCATTTTAGAATCCTTAGAACACGCGCAAAAAAGAGGAGCCCCTATTTACGCGGAAATGGTCGGATATGGCAGAACCTCTGACGCGTACCATATTACCGCTCCAGAAGAGACAGGAAGAGGAGCCGCTAAGGCCATGGAGCTGGCTATCAAAGACGCCCAATTAACCCCGCAAGATATTTGTTACATTAACGCCCATGGGACATCAACGAAACTCAATGACCAGGTAGAAACGTTAGCCATTAAACATGTTTTTAAAGACTTGGCCAAGAAAGTTCCTATCAGTTCAACCAAATCCATGACAGGACATTTATTAGGAGCCGCTGGCGGTGTGGAATTTATCGCAAGCATCCTCGCTATGCGCGACAATATTATTCCTCCTACCATCAATTATGAAACCCCAGATCCAGATTGTGATCTGGATTACGTTCCTAATAAAGCCAGAAAAACGGATGTGAGGACAGCGATGTCTAATTCACTGGGTTTTGGGGGCCACAACGCGAGTGTGGTTGTGAAAAGATTTAATCAATAAATGAAAAACTACAAAATTGCCATTATTCCTGGAGATGGTATTGGGCCTGAAGTTATTCGAGAAGGCTTAAAAGTGCTAGAAGCCGCCTCGAAAAAATACCGTTTTCAGCTCACAACAACCCCCTTTAATTTCGGAGGAGAGCGTTATTTAAAAACCGGGGAAATCCTCTCCGATATCGAAATAGAAGAACTCCGTAAATTCGATGCTATTTATCTCGGGGCCATTGGGCACCCCGAAGTCAAGCCAGGAATTCTTGAAAAAGGCATTCTCCTTAAACTGCGTTTTGATTTGAATCTCTACGTTAATTTAAGGCCTGTCAAATTATACGCGAATGTGACGACGCCGATAAAAAATAAAAAACCTAAAGATATCGACTATCTTGTTTTCCGCGAGAATACCGGCGACGTCTATACGGGTGTCGGTGAGTTTAAAGACAAAGGCGCGCCAAACGAAATTGCGATCCAGCAGATGATTTATTCTCGAGAGCAAGTGGAACGTTGTATCCGTTTTGCCTTCGAGTATTTAAAAAAACGTCATCAAAATAAACCCTGGAACGGCTTGACCCAAGAAGAAATAAAAAAAGGATTTATCGGAAAATTGACTTTATGCGGAAAAACTAACGTCTTAACTTACGTCTTTGATCTTTGGGAAAGAATTTTTAATGGAATAGCTAGAGAATACCCAATGATTAAGACTGATTATGTTCATGTCGATGCCATCTGTATTTATATGATCGAGGATCCCGCGCGTTTTAATGGAATCGTGACAAGCAACATGTTCGGTGATATCATTACAGACTTAGCGGCGGTAACGCAGGGAGGGATGGGGGTCGCGGCCAGCGCCAATATTAATCCAAAAGGCGTCAGCATGTTTGAACCTGTGCATGGCACAGCCCCTAGCTTTGCTGGTAAAAATATTATTAATCCAATTGCGAGCATTTTAACCGCCATGATGATGTTACGACATTTAAAAGAAGAAAAAGCGGCGGACAATATTGAAACAGCAGTACAAAAGATTTTAAAAAAGATGAAATCAATGCTAGCTGGTAAAATGGGATATAAAACTTCGCAGATTGGGGATATGGTGGTGAGGGCATTATGAAAAATTACAATGTCGCGATCGTCGGTATTCGTGGTGCCGTCGGCCAGGAGATGCTCAAAATTCTCGAAGAACGAAATTTCCCGGTTGGTGAACTGCGGCTCATGTCGCAGCATCCAGAAGAATGCCCTGCGTATCAATTCCACGGGAAAGAAATTAAAGCCACAAAATTAGATCACGATGCCTTTAAGGGCATCCAAATTGGATTATTTTCACCTGGCGCGGCGATCAGTAAAATCTTTGCTCCTTCAGCGGCCAAAACCGGCTGCGTGGTTATTGACAACACGAGTCAATTCCGTATGGAACCGGACGTCCCCTTGGTTGTCCCTGAAGTCAACCCGCAGGATATCAAAAAGCATAAAGGGATTATCTCGAACCCTAATTGCTCGACGATCCAAATGGTCGTTGCTTTAAAACCGCTTCACGATTACGCAAAAATTAAGCGCATTGTTGTCTCCACTTACCAGTCTACTTCGGGTGCCGGTACGGGAGGGCCCATTGAACTTCAAAAGCAGCGGGAAGGAAATATGGCTATTAAAAAATTTCCTTACCAAATTCTTTTTAACGTCATCCCGCAGATTGATGTCCCCGTTGAGGATTACTACACCAAAGAAGAATTAAAGATGGTCCAAGAGACTAAAAAAATTATGGGCGATGATTCGATTCAAGTCACGGCGACTTGTGTGCGCGTTCCCGTTCTTCGTGGACACGGCGAATCGGTCAATATTGAGACCGAGAAAAAAATTACCCGTGAAAAGGCCATCGAGCTTCTTCAAAAAGCGCCGGGAGTAACTCTCATTGATGATCTCGAGAATAAAAAATATCCCATGCCTTTGTTTGCCGATGGGAAAGATGATACCTTTGTCGGCCGCATTCGCGAAGATAAAACCATTGAGAATGGCCTTAATCTTTGGGTTGTCTCGGATAATTTACGCAAAGGGGCCGCCCTGAACGCCATCCAAATCGCGGAGAAATTGATTGAGTACAATCTTGTTTAATGCGCAATATCAAACTCACCCTCGAATACGATGGGACCAACTACAATGGCTGGCAGATTCAGGCCTGCCCCGCGGAAAGCGGGGTTCCGGGACAAAAATCCATTCAGGGAGAAATTAAAAAAGCACTCCAAAAAATTCTAAAAGAAAAAATTACCCTCTTTGGATCAGGACGCACCGATAGCGGTGTCCACGCTTTAGCCCAAGTAGCCAATTTCAAAACAAAATCTCTTTGGCCTTTAATCAAAATTCAAAAAGCCCTCAACGCGAATTTACCGGATGATATCTCCATCGTTAAAATAGAAGAAGTTCCTCTAAATTTCCACGCCCAATTCAACGCGAAATCCAAAGTTTATCGATACACAATCTTAAATCGCGAAGCCAAGCCTGCCCTCTTAAAGAATTTTTGTCTCTTTTATCGACGGAAATTAAACGTTGTCCTCATGAAAAAGGAGGCTGCCGTTTTAGTGGGACGCAAAGACTTTAAATCCTTCCAGGCAACGCCACCTCAGGAAGAAAAGTCAAAAAACAAAAGCACCATCCGTACGATCAAACGTTTGGGAGTTAAGGAAAAAGGGGACTATATTGAGATTGAAGTGGAGGGGGACGGATTTCTGCACAAAATGGTGCGCAATATTGTGGGGACGCTTTTGGAAATTGGAAGCGGCCAATTACCGCCAGGAAGCGTTAAAAAAATTTTAAAGAAAAAAAATAGAATCTGGGCAGGCGATACAGCTAAACCCAAAGGCCTCAGCCTTGTGGAAGTAAAATATTGGTCAGTAAAAAATAATTGACATTTATTTTTAAGATGATATACTTTGTTTTCCTGAAATTACGGAAAAATAAGGACTCCTTTTATGTTCAAGCAACAAAAAACATATATACCTAAACCTACAGATATTGAGACTAAGACTTATCTTATCGATGCTAAAGATAAAATCTTAGGAAAAATTGCCACCAAGGCCGCGAGCATTCTGCGAGGGAAACATAAAAAAATTTTTACTCCCCACATTGATTGCGGGGATCAGGTAATCATCATTAACGCGGAAAAAATAAAAGTCACTGGTAAAAAATTGCAGGATAAAACATACGAACGATTTTCCGGATATCCTTCGGGAAAAAGAGTGCTGACGCTTCAAGAATTGCTTCAAAGAAAACCGACGGAGGTCATGAGACTGGCTGTCACAAGAATGATTTCGAATAGTCCTCTTGGATATCGTATTGTTAAAAAATTAAAAATTTACGCGGGCGATAAACACCCTCACGCCGCGCAAAAACCGGTTGTTTTGGAAATATAAGACACACAACACAAAGACATATGACAGGAGATATACAAATGGTAGAAATTGTTAAATATGCCGCGACAGGCCGACGCAAAACAGCCGTTGCCCGCGTTGAAATTACACCAGGAAGCGGGAAAATCGTCGTTAATAAACGCGCTTTCGAAGTGTACTTCCCTCGGGAAACAGATCGTCTTTCTATTCTTGAAACGCTCAATACCACAAGGTCTACCAATAAATTTGATATTAAAGTTAAAGTCAGCGGCGGTGGTTCAACAGGTCAGGCAGGGGCTTTTCGCTTAGGACTCGCTCGGGCTTTATCCGCTTGCGATCCGGAAAATAGGACAAGTTTAAAAAAGGGGCAATTTTTAAGCCGTGACCCACGCATGAAGGAAAGGAAAAAGCCTGGACAAAAAGGTGCTCGTAAGAAATTCCAGTGGGTAAAGAGATAATTTTGTATAAGCTTTGAGTAATGCGTTATAAACTTAAGGCCAGTAAACCTATCGGTAGATTGTAATTTAAAGTGAGACATTTTCAAGCTCTATTTTTACTGTTCATTTGTAAGAATTGTTTAGCCATTTGGATTGCTGTTTTGTATCCTAGTTTTTTCCTTGGATAATTATTCATCCAGTTTTGAATTTCATTTACTTCTTTGTCAGTGACCTCATGAATATCCATGCCTTTTGGAATAAAACGTCTGATCATTTTGTTTTGGACTTCGTTAGAGCCCCGTTCCCAGGCGCTGTAAGCATGAGCAAAATAAATGGTTGTTCTTTGTTCTCGAAAGTTTAGGACACTTATCTCCAGTGATTTCCAATCTAAGAACTCGACCCCGTTATCAAAAGTAATGGATTTAAATTTTAATTTAAACTCAGGACCGAATTTCTTCTCGAGACGATCTAATGAATTTTGAACTTCCTCTTGGGTGCTTTGGTCAATCTTAATAATAATCTGTTCTAAACTTTTTCTCTCCGTTAATGTCAATAGGCTTGCTGTTCTTCCCTTTGGGCCTTTCACGCAATCGCCTTCCCAGTGACCATATTCACTGCGTTCATTGGCTTGCGGCGGGCGTTGTTCGATACTGCGCGCCATTCTATTGTTACGACTTACTCGACACACTGTTTTATAATTGCGTTTTTTTCTTTTTCGTTTTTCCCAGAGATTCTCATTGCCGATCCCAGCAAATATCCCCGCGTCAATGTAATTGTAAAGAGTCTTTGTGCAAATCATGCCTTCAAACTTTAAACCTTTAATTTTAATCTCTCCGATCAGGGCATCCGGTGAATATCTCTCTTTTAATATTTTTTCTCGAATGTATTCTTCGAATTTATGGTCTTTGCCTATTTTTAACTCCCGCCCCTTATTTTTGCATTTGTTTTTGTAATCTTTTTGAGCCACATGAGCCCGATATTGTTTTTTCTTAGTTAAATCGTATTGTAATCGTAGAATGCTTCCCCTAGCCACTTCCCGGTATATTGTTGACCTTGCCCGTCCGATAACCTTGGCTATTGCGGCGACTTCTTTTTTTTCCTCCAACAGCACTTCGATTTTATACCGCTCCGATTCTTTTAAATGTGTATATTTTTTCTTCTTAGTGATACAATTATTCCGCTCCATACGATCCTCCTGTTTTTGTTTGTTTTCTCACTTACAAATTAACAGGTTTTTTGATCTATGGAGCTTTTTTCTTCCTTTGTCTCACTTAAAGTTACAATCTCTAATATTACATGTGACGTAATAAAATGATTGACAAATTGCGATAGTTTAGTATATTTATTACATATTATGTAAGGATTATGCATTATGAAAAATAACAAAAAACAAAAGCTATTCGAGGTCGCCTCACGTCAGCAAGGTTATTTTACTGCCAAGCAAGCCGTCAAAGTCGGGTTTTCTTATCGGATGCAAAGCCATTACCGCCAGAAAGGCGAATGGCTTGAGATTGACCGGGGGATTTTCCGGCTTGCACAGTTTCCGAATTCTCCCGATGAAGATTATGTGCGCTGGTCTCTCTGGAGCAGGGGCCATGACGGAGAGCCTCAAGCCGTTATCTCTCATGATTCTGCGCTAAGCATTCACGAACTCAGTGATGTTATGCCCGCCAAAATTCATCTTACCGTCCCGTCGGGATTCAGAAAAAAGAAACCAAAAGAATGCATCGTTCATAGAGGCCTTGTTTCACAAAAAGAAAAAGAGCAAAGAGAAGGTTTTTTTGTCACAACGCCTCTTAAAACTATCATCGATTCAGCAGAGTCGAATTTCAGCATGGACTATCTGGAACAGGCAATTCGCCAGGCCTGTGATAAAGGTATGCTCCAGATTATTGATATCGTCAGCAGTGATATGTCCGAAAAGGCAAGAGAGAAAATAACGAAGGTTTTTAAACTCATCAAGAGCAGGCGCGAGAAATGAAAGAAAAACAAAAATATGATAATGCGATCACCTTCAGGCAGGCTCTTGAGGACAGGTTGAAAACTATCGCACGGCAACGAGCTGTCCCGTTGGATCGTTTGCGCAGGCAAATTTCATTTGATCGATTTCTCGCGCGGCTGTTTGATGTGAAGAAATCCAGTCAGCGGTGGCTTCTTAAGGGCGGGTATGCCTTGGAATTTCGTTTTCATAATTTGGCAAGGACAACCAAGGACATCGATTTTACTATCCCGCATATGGAAAATCTCGACGAAAATGCGATTCGCGAAATGCTTCAGGAAGCGATGAAGAAAGACATCTCGGATTGGTTCCAATTTTTTATTGGAGTTGCCATGAGAGAGTTTGATCAGGCGGTTTACGGCGGATGGCGTTATCCGGTCGAGGCCAGGGTGGCAAATCGCATTTTTACAAAATTCCATGTTGATATCGGCATAGGAGACGCAATCATTTCAAAAGAGGAATGGAAAACAGGTGAAGATTTATTGAATTTCGCCGGAATTGATCCGGTGCGCGTGGCCATGCTTCCAATCGAACAACATTTCGCCGAGAAAATACACGCGTTTTCGTACCCTCGCGACAAGCGTCCTTTTTCCCGGATAAGGGATTTGGTTGATCTGGTTTTAATCATAGAGCAAGGCCTTCCCGGTAAAAAGTTGGTCAAGTCAGCCATTGAAGCGACGTTTAAGCGCCGCGGCACACATGAGATTCCCAAGGATTTGGAAATTCCACCGGCCGCTTTAGAGGGAACTTACTCAGACATGGCACAGGATTGCGGCATCAAAAAAAAGACCATGGAAGAAGCCTTTACGTTTGTGCAGGGATATTGGCAAGATTTAAAATAAAGTCAGTGTTGACAAAATTGTTTAAACAAGTCTAATTATTCAGCGCAATTAGAAATACAGGATAGGCGAAAGCGGGATTGAATGAAGTGGAATTGAGGAGGAAGCGATAAATCAGCTTCTATCCAGTTTGCGAAGGTCAAAGGCAAGGGAGCGTAAGTTTGGAGTGAGGATAGCGGTGACAGCCCTAAATTTTTTGAATAAATACGCCTTTGAGATTGTTATGATATGTAGAAGGCCAAATTGATCAGGCATTTTTTATGTTTACATTATTCCTAAATAAAGAATTCAAAGAGTCCTTTGAAGACAATCTGCTTGAGCATTTGGATTCTCTTTATAACTTTGCCTATCGGCTAACCCGTCATCGGCAGGAGGCAGAGGATATTGTTCAGGATGCGTCTTTAAGAGGGTTGAAGTCCTATCATAGATTTGCCGAAGGGACTAATTTCAAGGCGTGGATGTTGACCATTGTCAGAAATATTTACATCAACGCGTACCGTAAGAAAAACCGTGAACCACTCAAGGTCAATTATGAAGAGGTTGAGAACTGTATTAGTCTTCCTGAATTTACCGGCTTCGCGGAAGAATTATTTAGTGAAGCCCTCCAGCAGTCTCTTAATCAATTGTCGGAGGAGTTAAGAACGACTTTAGTGTTGTTTTATGCTGAGGAGCTTCCCTACAAAGAGATTGCGGAAGTGATGAAATGTCCCCTGGGAACAGTGATGTCACGATTATTTATGGCCAGACAATGTATGAAAAGAAAAATGATCCAGCTGGCCAAGAAGGAGTATTGAGCAAATGGATTGCCAAAAATTTCAGGAATATTTGTATCCCTTTCTTGATGGAGAACTTGATGATGGCCTCAGAATTGAGCTGGAGCAGCATCTACAAAAATGCCCGGTATGTTCTCTCGAATTAGAAAAAGAACGGGGATTCAGCCATGTCTTAAAGACTCATTTTATCAAAGAGAAAGCTCCGTTTGCCCTGCGGGAAGCAGTAGTTGAGCAGTTAGAAAAGAGTAAAAGAAAATTTTCTTGGAGATACGTCTTTGCCAGGCAGATCGCTCCATCTTTTGCATTGCTGGTTATAGTTGTTGCTGTCTTTTTTAATCTACGACCTCATGGCGATAATACTTTTCCCGTTTTTAGTGAGGCTGTTGAAAACCATCTTGAATATTTAAGAGGCACTTACCCTTTAGAATTTCAAACAAATGATATAAAACAGGCCTTAGAATGGTTTCGAGGGAAGATGGATTTTTCTATCGCGGTTCCGCACAGCATTTTAAATAAAACGACTTTAATCGGCGGGAGAATTATCCATCTTAAAGATAAAAAGACAGCGTATTTTTTATTGGAGAAAGATGGTTATAAAATCTCTTTTTTCTATACCGATTTACACGATGTTTCCCTCCCTAAAGCTTCGAGCAAAGAAGGGGTTACTCATCTAGGGAAATCCATCTTGGTTAAGACTCAGAGAGGTTATCACACCATCTTTTGCTCCCATCCCGATGGTGCGGCTTGTATTTTTGTCTCCGATATGCCTTGGGAGGAGTTTGCTAAACTTTTCGTCTAATTCCATGACGTATGCGATTTAAAAAGACAACAATCATATTTCTGTTTTTATGCATAAATATCAATTCTTTAGTCGCATTTTCCGATCGTGTGTCTGATTATTTTTCCTGGCAGAAATTTTTGGATCTTTATCTTAAAGATGGATTAGTGAATTACTCAGCCGTTCAAACAAATTCCGCTTTGTTTAATGCCATTGTTTCTCAATTGGAGAATGTGAAGAAAAAGGAATATGATCGATGGTCTGAAGATCAAAAGAAGGCTTTTTGGATCAACGCCTACAATATTGAGGCCGTGAAATTGGTACTTGATCATTATCCACTGAAACGATCTTTAGGCCTTCAGGCACTCCGTTATCCCGCCAACAGCATCCAGCAAATCCCTGATGTTTGGAACCAAGAAGCCCTCACCATTTTAGGGAAGAAAATCAGTCTCAACTATATCGAGAATGAAATACTAAGGAAGGAATTCCAAGACCCACGGATTCATTTTGCGATTGTTTGCGCGTCTTTGGGGTGTCCTGTCCTGCGCGATGAGCCATATATTTCTGATCGGTTGGATTCGCAGTTGAATGATGCCGTTCTAAAATTTATGCAGGATCGTAAGAAATTTAATTATGATGCAGGCAATAACACAGTATATCTTTCACCCATCTTCAAATGGTTTAAAGAGGATTTTGAAAAAGCAGGGGGAATCATAACTTTTATTAAGGAATATATCCCTCCAAACAAAAATTTGCCCAACAGCGCCAAGATTCAATGGCTGGAGTATGACTGGAGTTTGAATGAGAAATAGAGCGGTATTAATACTCGCTGGATTAATTTTTCTGGGGATTAATATCAAAATTTCCCTTTTAAGCCATAGCTTTATTTTTGGTGTCGGCCATGCCCAGCGGCCGATTATTGAATTTTTGAGTTACATATTGCTTGGCTTTTTGATTTATTGGTTTGTTTTAGAACAGCTTCGGGGAAATCGGATAGGACGCAAATTCGATAAGTTTGATATAGTCTGGATTTTGATTATAGGTGTTTTAGTACGCTTAGTTTATTTCCCATCTCAGTTAATCCAAGAAACCGATCCTTATCGTTATGTTTGGGATGGTCAAATGATGCTGGCAAAGCAGAATCCTTATTCTTTCTCTCCGCAGGAGGCTTATGATGGCGGTTTGTTTTCTTCAGATTCCTCAAAGCAGGGGATAGTTCAACACCTTAACGAAAGGATTAATCATCCGGGAGTTAAAACGATTTATCCTCCGGGGGCACAATTTCTCTTTGGGTTGTCTCAGATGTTAACACCTTGGACTTTGATTGGGTGGAAAATCATGATTGCAGGTGCTGAAATTCTAATTTTGATTTTGATGGTCGTCCTATTAAAGCGTTTGAGAATGCGCCCACAATGGGTTGCTCTTTATGCGTGGTCACCGCTTATTATTAAGGAATTTTCTAATGGCCTTCATCTGGATGTCTTTGCCATTTTGTTTATTTGTTTGATGATATACGCCTTAATGAAAAAGTATCATCGATTGGCTTTGCTGTCTTTGGCGGCCGCGACGATGATTAAATGGTTCGCTATTATTCTTTTACCATTTTTATTGATTATGTTCCGGCAGAATTTATTGAAGAATTTGGTAACTATCGGAATATTCGTCGGTTTGATTATGGTTTCTTTTTTGCCATTTACCAACGCGGGGGCTGGAGCATTGTTTGAAGGACTTTTCAGATTTACAGCAGAGTGGAAGGTCAATGATGGACTTTTTAGTGTTATCACAGGGATGATTCAAAGTTTTCATTTACCGTTTGATACGAATGTTACCAGCCGAATTGTGATCAGCTTGATTTTTGGTTTTATCGTGATTTTAGCTTGTCAACGGTTACTCAAGAAAAGGACTATCTTTCGATTCTTACAAGTGTCCATGATAAGTTTAGCCGCTTTATTCTTTCTTATTCCAACAGGGAACCCGTGGTATTTCACTTGGCTGTTCCCATTTCTGATTATTTTCCCCTCAAGAGCGCTGATTGTTTTTTCTGGGTTGGTTTTTCTTTATTATCTTGATTTTTATTTTATGTATCACGAGCAAAAAGAACTGTTTCAGTGGATACGCTTAGGGGAATACGGAATATTTTTTATCGTTTTGGGAGTTGAATTATGGGTCAAAAACCGACAGTTGCCATTATTATCCCGGTTCACAATGAGAGCGGTGTCATTGGAGAGGCGTTAAGGCATTTTGTTTCCCTGGGAGCCGATGAAGTGATCGTTGTGGATGGAAAATCATCGGATGGGACATGCGAAATCGTTAAGGAGAAATTCCCTGATGTAATGTGTTATCAAACGGCTTTCCCTGAGAGATCTTTGCAAATGAATCTGGGAGCGAGCAAATCAAAATCAGATGTTTTTATCTTTGCTCATATTGACATGAAGCTTCCTTTGGATGCCGTTGAAATGGTTCGCAGCAAAATACAGCAGGGTTTTATTGGGGGCGGTTTCAAAAAGGTGTATAATCCAAGCACATTGCTGTTGAGAGCTTACATTTATTTGTTAAATCAGTTCTATTTAGCAAAAATGCATTGTTTGGTGGGGACAAACGCCATATTTGTAACCAGAGAAATCTTTGAAAAAATGAAGGGGTTTTCTGAAGTAGCGTTTTTGGAGGATATGATTTTCTCCGAGTGTCTGAATAAAGAGGGCGGGGTTGCGATTGTTGATCAGCCGGTTATCGTTTCTTCAAGAAAGTATTTTAAGAACGGTGTTATTAAGCAGATTTTGCGTAACCTCCGGATTGTCTTGGGGTATAGACTCTTGCACGAAAGTCCGGTCAAATTATGTGAGATCTATCAGGGATGATTTATGAATCTGAATATTCTTCTCTATTTTGTGAAGTATCCAACACCAGGGAAGGTCAAAACCCGTCTGGCGAAGACGGTGGGCGTTCAAGAAGCCGCAAGATTATATCGTGAGTTAGCAGAAAAGAATTTAAGAGTGATTGCGTCATTGCATCAAAGAAATATTTGTGATCTTGTGATTGCTTTTGATCCACTGGAGAAAAAAGAGGATTTTAAGAGATGGCTTTCAGTGTCGTGTGAATATTTGCCTCAATGCGGAGAAGGTTTGAGTGAGAGGCTCACAAACACTTTCCGAGAGGCATTTCAAAAAGGCGGCAAACGGGTCATGGCCTTAGGCAGTGACACACTGAACTTGACTCCTGATATTATTGAAGATGGTTTTGAAGCTTTGAAATCCAAGGATGTTGTTGTCGGCCCGGCTGAAGATGGTGGATATTATTTAATTGGCTTAAGCTGTTTTCGGCCTGAATTATTTGAGGGAATCACCTGGAGCACGAGTGAAGTATTGGATCAAACATATAAATTAATTAGACAACTAAATTTAAGTTATCAATCGTTATGCTTACTGGAGGACTTAGACGAAATCGAAAACAGCCCCGCCAGGGCGGGGCAGGGAGAAAAATATGGACATATCTTTGATTCATCAGAAAAAGGAAGAAGTTAAAAACTATTATGGCAACGTGCTGAAAAGCAGCAATGATCTTAAGACAACTGCCTGCTGTGCGACGGACAGATTGCCAGATGAAATTCAATCGATCATCAAAAATATTGAGCCGGAAATACTGGATAAGTTTTACGGCTGTGGTTCCCCGATCCCAAAACTTTTAAACAATTGCACCGTTCTGGATTTAGGGTGCGGCACGGGACGGGATGTTTACATTGTATCAAAACTGGTTGGGGCAAATGGGATATCCATTGGGGTTGACATGACCGATGAACAGTTGGAAATAGCGTGTAAATACAAGGATGTTCAAATGAAAAAATTTGGTTACGTTCAATGCAATGTCGATTTTCGAAAAGGATATATTGAAGACCTTAGGGAGGCCGGCATCAAAGATAACAGTGTCGATGTGGTTATTTCTAATTGTGTGATTAATCTTTCCCCGGATAAGGCTCAAGTGTTTAAGGAAATATTTAGAGTCCTAAAACCGGGTGGTGAACTTTATTTTTCGGATATTTTTACGACTTCGCGCGTCCCTCAGGGATTTTATGATGATGCGCTGGCCTATGGCGAATGTCTGGGAGGCGCTCTTTATATCGAAGATTTTAGGCGTATGCTTGCCGGTCTTGGCTGTTTGGATTATCGGGTGATATCCAAGAAAAAAATTGGGATCGATGACGCTGCCCTTGCCCAGAAAGCCGGGCCGATGGAGTTTTATTCCATGACTGTTCGTGCTTTCAAATTGAATGACCTTGAAGATCGCTGCGAGGATTATGGTCAGGTGGCTTACTATCAAGGCACGATCGACGGGTGTCCTAACGCCTTTATTTTAGATGACCACCACGCCTTTGTGACGGGTAAGCCTCTCTTGGTTTGTGGCAATACGGCTTCAATGATCAGTAATACGCGATATGGTAAGCATTTTAAAATTGTTGGAGATAAAGCCAAACATTTTGGTTTATTCCCTTGCGGGCCTGTCCCGCAAAGCGGGACAAATGAATCTAATCCAAGCGGTAGCTGCTGTTAAAAAAGGTGACTTTTAATGGAATGGACAATTTTTATTATCTTAGCAACATTGTTCGTCGCTTACACTAATGGTGCTAACGACAATTTCAAAGGCGTGGCGACACTCTTTGGCAGTGGGACAACGGATTACCGAAAGGCATTGCAGTGGGCAACGATAACCACATTAGCAGGATCGGTAACAGCGTTTTTCTTTGCAACGAACTTAGTTAAGACTTTTAGCGGCAAAGGCCTTGTGCCGGACGCTCTCAGTATAACGCCTGAATTCTTATTGGCCGTCGCCCTCGGAGCCAGCGCAACGGTTTTATTGGCGACTTTGACGGGTATTCCTATTTCAACAACACATAGTCTCACGGGTGCGTTGGTAGGCGCTGGGCTGGTCGCTATTGGCAGAGATTTAGGTTTTTCTACTTTAGGTAAAAACTTTCTTATACCATTACTATCAAGCCCCTTCATTGCCGTTGTTTTAACAACAGTCGTTTATATGGTATTTCGATTTAGCCGCCAAATGTTAGGGGTCAAGAGAAGTACCTGCGTTTGCATGGGAGAGAAAATTATTCCAGTCGCTAATGTTAATTTGATTAACGGACAAATGCTTTCAGTTGCTGAGCTTAAGTCTATGGAAATTTTTGTCGATGAAAAAAGTCAGTGTCAAGCCAGAGCACTGGATCGATATGAGGGACGAGTTTTGGGTATTGACGCCCAAGAGATTTTAGATACTTTGCACTTTGCAAGCGCTGGGCTGTTAAGTTTTGCCAGAGGGTTAAATGATACACCCAAGATTGTCGCGCTTGCCGTGGCCACCGGAGTGTTGGGATTGAAATTGAATATCGGCCTTGTTGCTTTGATCATGGCATTGGGAGGAATTTTAAGCGCGAAAAAAGTGGCGGAAACTATGTCGTATCGGATCACAGCAATGAATCACGGACAGGGATTTACGGCCAATTTGATCACGGCAATTTTAGTTATCTTTGCTTCGAAGATGGGAGTGCCAGTTTCGACCACTCATGTTTCCTGCGGATCATTGTTTGGTATTGGATTGGTGAATGGGAAAGCCAATTGGAAAATCATCGGAGGTATTGTTTCGGCATGGGTTTTGACATTGCCTATCGCCGCATTGTTATCAGCGGGATTTTACTTTGGACTACATTTGCTGGGAGGTCGTTAGACGATGGATCGTTTTAAACAAAAATTAGTAGAACACAACATTGATTTAAGGAAACAAAAAATTGAGATTCTTCAAGTCAATGTGGGGAAATTATGCAATCTCACCTGCGTTCATTGTCATGTGGAGGCGGGGCCGACGAAGACAAAAGAAAATATGAGTCGTGAAACCGCAGAAACAGTTGTTCGGTTCATGGACATTTTGGGCGCAACAACTTTAGACATTACAGGTGGTGCCCCTGAATTAAATTCAAACTTTAAATATTTGGTTATTGAAGCCAAGGCAAGAAATCTTCGTGTCATTGATCGTTGTAATCTAACTGTATTTTATGAGAATGGAATGTCGGATTTGCCGGATTTTCTCGCCCGCCATCAAGTCGAGGTTGTGGCTTCGCTTCCTTGTTATCAAGAACAGAACGTCGATCAACAAAGAGGCAAGGGAACATTTCATAAATCTATCGAAGCGCTCAAGTGGCTGAATAACTTGGGATATGGAAGAAAAAAAGAGCTCATTTTAAATCTTGTCTACAATCCCGTCGGCCCGCACTTGCCTCTTTCACAAAAGAAATTAGAGGAGGATTACAAAAGCAAACTTTACGCGGATTTCGGGATTATTTTTAATCAGTTGTACACAATCACCAATATGCCGATTACCAGATATGCCAAATATTTAAGAGCATTTAATCAATACGATGATTATGTCGAGCTATTGATAAACAGTTTCAATCTGGCAACCATCGAGGGATTAATGTGTGTTAACACGTTAAGTGTTGGCTGGGACGGGAAATTGTACGATTGCGATTTTAATCAGATGTTGGGAATGGGTATCCGCAACGGACGGCCGTTATCGATCGTTAATGTGACTTTGAAAGATTTGGATAATTGGGAAATCCTGACCGCCAATCACTGTTTTGGCTGTACCGCCGGGGCGGGATCAAGCTGCCAGGGCGCTTTAGAAAAGAGCATGGCGGAGAAAATTTGATTAAGGGGAAACATCGTGGAGATTTTATGCGAAAAATATTCTTTATTGTTTTAATATTAGCAGGTGTAGGGGTGTGGTTCATGGTTCGACTTATGCTCACCATCCCGCCTCGCGCCGAGGTGCTTGGCACTGAGGCGAACGAAAGTCGAGGGATTGCTTGGGCGAATGTCCCTCAATCCCGGCTGGTTGATTTTAATTACGAAGTTCTCATCGAAGGCATTCCTGAACAAACCAAAGAATTGAAAGTTTGGTTTCCTTATTTATCGGAAACCCCATACCAGGAGGTTCAGGAGGTCACCATTGAGCCGCAAGAGGGCGCCCAGATTAGTTACGATAAAACCTATCATAATAAGATTCTCAATTATAGGATTGCCTCACCGCGGAATTCTTTTTTGAAATTTAATATACGCTACCGTGTGAAGCGTTCTGAGTATTCCAATAAACACGTTTCATCGAGGTCTTTGTCAAAAGAAGAAAATTTGCGTCAATACCTTCAGGCTGACAGGCTGGTCACTCTAAGTCCAAAGGTTAAAGGCATGGCTCAAGAAATCACTCAAGGGAAGACAACGACGTTGGATAAAGCCCGCGCGATTTATGATTATGTTTTTCAAAATGTTTCCTACGATAAAACCATCCCCGGCTGGGGTAACGGTGACACGGAAAGAGTTTGTTCGCTAAAAGCAGGTAACTGCACGGATTTTCATTCGTTATTCATTTCTCTGGCCCGCGCCTCGGGGGTTCCGGCGAAATTCGTGATGGGCGTTTCTCTGGCTAATAACAAAAAAGAAGGCGAAATTTCCGGTTATCACTGCTGGGCGGAATTCTACGATGAGAACTCAGGGTGGGTCCCTGTGGATATTTCGCAGGCCTGGAAGAATAAATCAAAATATGAGTATTATTTTGGGACAATCGAAGCCGATCGATTGGAAATCAGTATCGGCCGGGACATCGTTTTAGACCCCGATGCCAACACGGAACCTTTAAATTATTTCTTTTATCCTTATGTTGAAGTAGATGGAAAAAAGTTCTTGCAGATCAAAACATCGTTTCGATTTAAAGATGTGAATATACGAAAGGAGGTCAGCAAACTTTAGAGAAACCGCTAATATTCCGGGGAAAAATTAATATAGAATAATAAAAATACTAGGAGGAAAACAATGAAAAGGACATTTAGTTTAATTATGGCTATAAGTATCATGCTCTGGGGCAGCTCGTTTGTTTCGGCAGCCGAGCAGGCGGCACAAAAGGAACATGGCGGCACCAGCCCCGCCGACGACGGGGCCAGCGCGCCATCAGCGGATGCCATTCGGGGAGCCATGAAGGATTATGTCATGGGAAAGTCTAAGGCAACGGGAACATTTGATGTTGCCGATCCCGAAACAGGTAAAACTCGAAAACTAGAATTAATCCGGGTTCATGATCGTGTGGGAAAGACGGGAAATTATTATTACTCCTGCGCGGATTTTAAAGATACCAAAACCGGTCAAATGCTCGACTTGGATTTGGATGTCGAAGATAAGGGAGGAAAATTAAGTGTCGCTGACGTGAGAATCCACAAGCTCGACGGTCAAGAACGCTACACCTACGATGCCAATGATAACCGGATTCCTATCGGCGCTGAAGGCAGTCACGCGGAAGGCAGCCATATGGAAGGCCATGACCACGATAAAGAGCATGGCGGCGAAGAGCATGGCGGCACAACACAGAAGGAGCACGGGGGAAATTAAGCGGCCTTCTTGCAGGGAGATTAAAGCGGACGAATCCTGGAACAGGCATCCGTCCGCTCTTTTCAATCATGGTGATCAAGGGACTACAAAATAAAGGAGCGGGAAATAATGTCTGAAATCAGACAAAATTTGGCGACGCGCGAGTGGGTCATTATTGCCCCCGGGCGATCTAAGAAACCTAAAAGTGTGAATGTGAATATCGCGAAAATAAGGGCTTCAGAAAAAGTTTATGATCCCTCTTGTCCGTTTTGTCCTGGAAATGAAGCGGCCTTTCCTGTGGAGGAGAAATTTCGTATAGATAATTCTCAAGGAGCATGGAAAACCAGAGTCATCAATAATAAATTCAAAATTTTTGCCGCCGAATTATGTCCTTTGAAACCAGAACCTTTTCTTGATGAGGGGATATATAAAAAGCTTATAGCTTGCGGAGAGCATGAATTGATTATCGAAACACCCCAGCATAACAAGACCATCATTGACATGAGCCAAGAAGAAATACAGGATATGATCCGGGCGTTTCTTCATCGGTATCAAACTTTTGAAAAGAACTCTGCCAATCTGATCACGCTCATTTTCAAAAATTACGGAGCCATGGCGGGACAAACTCAAATCCATTCGCATACCCAGATCATCAATTCACGAATTGTTCCTACCTATATCCGATTGCTGCTCAATGAGGCCCAAAGGTATTTTGATGAACACGGGACGTGTGTTTTCTGCGATATCCTTGGTTATGAATTAAAAGATGGGCAAAGACTGATTTATGAAAATAAGGACTACGCCGCTTTTGTCCCTTATGCCGCCGGGGTAGAGCATGAGACATGGATTATGCCCAAATATCATGGGGCGGGGCTGGATTCATTGAAAGAGACAAGGATCAATGAACTGGCCAATATTTTAGGGGTTGTTTTCAAAAAATTCTATCAGGCCATAGAGGATCCGGATTTTAATTTTGTGATTCGAAACGCGCCCTACCCTTTAGCCAAGGTTCCGTTTTATCACTGGCATATTCAACTTTTACCGCGGGTAAAAATAGCCGGAGGATTTGAACAGGGTTCGCACATACCCGTGAATACCATTTATCCGGAAGAATCGGCCAGGTTGTTAAGAGAATGTACGATTTCATGAAAGGTAGGAATGAATGAGTAAATTCGATTATGGAACAATTGTCGTGGGCGGTGGTGCCGCCGGATTAACGGCCTCCATTTGGTCAGCAAGGCTTGGGCGTAAGACGCTGATTGTGGAAAAAGAAAAGGCCTTAGGTGGCGATTGTCTTCATTACGGTTGTGTACCGTCTAAGTCGTTGATTAAAAGCGCCTATGTTTATCATTTAATGCAGAAATCCGAAGATTTCGGGCTTCCCAAAGTCAATCTCCCCCCAGTTGATTTTTCTAAGGTGCGGGATCGTATTCAAGGCATCATCGGTAAAATTCAAAAACACGATTCTCCAGAATTTTTTAAAAAGCAATATAATATTGAAACCAAATTCGGCTCGGCTAAATTTTTGGACAGCCACACGATCGAATTAAACAGCGAAAAAATTACTTCCCAAAATTTTATTTTAGCCACCGGCTCCTCGGCGCGAATCCCTCCGATAGAGGGAATAAAGCAGGTCCCTTTTATCACCAATGTCGGTATATTTTCTTTAAATAAGCTGCCGCAATCCTTGATTGTCTTAGGGGGCGGGCCTATCGGCATGGAAATGGCGCAGTCTTTTTCCCGTTTGGGGTCGAAGGTAACCGTGGTCGAATTTGCCGATTGTATCCTCCCCAAAGAGGATTTAGATGTTTCATGTTATGTTCATGAGCTTCTTGAAAAAGAGGGAATAAATTTTTTTATTAAGGCCAAGGCTCAGAAGGCCGAGAAGGAAGGGAATCTCATTAAATTGACTGTAGAGCATAATGGGACAATAAAAACCATCGTAGCAGAAAGCTTATTGGTTGCAACCGGTCGGCAGCCTAATTTAGGAGGATTGGATTTAGAGAAAGCTGGTGTCGAATATGCCCCACAAGGGATAAAAGTTAATAATCGCCTCCAAACGACTGCCAAGAATATTTATGCCTGCGGCGACTGCAAGGGAGGGTATCTGTTCACGCACGTGGCTGAATATGACGCCCGTATCGCCGCGTTAAATTCTCGGCTACCGTTTCCGATTCTGAAAACCGATTATGCCAGTGTGCCGTGGTGTACGTATCTTGATCCGGAAATCGCTTCCGTTGGCTTAAATGAAACGATGGTGAAGAATGCGGGGATTGAGTATAAAGTTTACAAATACGAATTTGCTGATGTGGATCGGGCTTTGGCGGAAGGAGAACCTAAAGGCTTTATTAAAATATTAACGGATTCCAAAAGAAGGCTGATCGGTGCGCAGATGGTTGGTCTCCACGCCGGGGAACTTATTCACGAATGGGTTGCTGTCCTTAATGCGAAAATTGATATCGGGAAGATTGAAAAATCCATCCATATTTATCCGACGTTGGCGCAGATTAACAAAAAAGTCAGCGGTAATTTTTTAGCCAGCCAAAGCGCTTTGGTTAAAATCGTGACCTATTTGTTTAAATGACCCCTTGCCTAAACGCTCGTCCATTTCTTCGAAATGGATTTCGCAGGCTTCGGGGTTAATTCCGGCAGTAGTTTACGTTCACTTACGTTCCGTAAACTACGCCGTCATTAAAAAGGGATATAAAATTATGGGGAAATTAAAAAATAGTCCGTGGTTGAAGTTGTTTTTGGTTATTGCCTTTTTAGCGGTGATCTTTTTTGTTTTAAGATATTTTAATGTTGATTTCTCCAAGATAACGGTTGAATCATTTAAAGAAAAGATTGATTCGTTTGGCATCTGGGGACCGGTTATTTACATTATTCTTTACGTGTTTCGTCCGCTGATTTTGTTCCCGGCAGCTGTATTTTCCGCGTCGGCTGGCGCGATTTGGGGATTGCAGGGTCTAATTTATTTATTAATCGGTGCCAATTTGTCAGCGATGGCAGAATTTATCATCGCCAGATATTTTGCCAGGGAAGCCGTTGAGAAATTAATCAAAGGTAAATTCAGCAGTATCGATCAGGCTGTCGAGAAAAATGGATTTGTCACTGTCCTTTTGATTCGTTTGATCCCTAACGTTGCCTGGGATATCCAAAATTTGGCGTTAGGATTAACCAAGGTTAAGTTTCGTGATTATGCCCTGGCTACTTTGATCGGAATTCTGCCGGGCTCATTTGCGTTGGTGTATTTTGGGTCTTCATTTATCAGCGTGATTACGAATCCCAAACATATCTGGAAGATTATTGTGGCTTTTGTCATTTTCGGAGCTGTTTATTATTTACAGCAAATTTTAAAAAAGAAACAGAATAAAAAACCGATTACGCCAGCGAGATAACCTAATGATCAGCATTATTATTCCTGTTTACAACGAAGAAGAGTGTTTGTTAAAGAACGATATTTACTACCAAATGATTTCTCAGGCTGGAGAACTTATCTTTGTTGATGGGGGCAGTACAGATCGTACGGTTTCATTAGCAAAAAAGTCAGGCCGTGTTATCACTGCTCCCAAGAATAGAGGAGTGCAAATGAATAGGGGGGCGCAAGAGGCAAAACACAACATTCTTTTATTTCTTCATGCCGATGCCGTTATTCATTCAGAGAATTTACAACAAATTGTCAAGGCGATTAAAGGCAAGAGGTATGTTGGTGGTTGTTTTAAGCAGGTGCTGGATGATCCGGCTCTCATTTATCGATGGATCGCCTGGACAGGAAATATCAGGGCAAAAATATTGAAAATCTTTTATGGCGATCAAGCTATCTTTGTGCGTAAGGATGTCTTTCAACAGTTGGGAGGATTTCCTGAAGTCAAGATCGGCGAAGATGTGCTCTTTACAAAAAAGTTAAGGAAAAATGGAAAAGTAGGAGTCTTGCCTTATCCCATTCACTGTTCAACTCGACGCTGGAAAAAGCAGGGTATTTGGCAAACGTTCTTGCTCAATTTGCGTATTAATATGGCTTTGACCTGGAATCAAAATTTAGATCCATTGGCTCATGTTTATCAGGATGTTCGACAAACCATAAAACACTAATCCAATTTAATCGAGCCCCGCGTTGGACGAGGCAAGGAGGGGAAGATGATGCGTAAATTGTTCAGCAGTTTTCTTGTTTTATTACTTATTAGCTCGTTGGGAGCAAACGCGTATGCCGCCAAAGGAAAATATCTGGTCGTTCTTCAGGCGGGGAAGGAAAGCCACGAAGGAATGGCACGGGCCGTTCATGCTCTTTTATACAGCAAAGAGCTGAAAGAGCATGGCCATGAGGTTGTCCTTTTATTTGACGGCGCCGGGACAGAATGGATCGCCGAATGGTCAAAACCAGATTCGACCGATAAATTGGCACCGATGTATAAAGAATTAAGAGAAGCCGGGGTTACCCAAGTCATTTGTGACTTTTGTGCCAGTGCTTTTCAAGTGAAGGCAAATTTAGAAGAGAACAAAGCGCCATTAACCGCTGAGTATAAAGGTCATCCCAGTATTGCCAAATTCGCGGATAAAGGTTATCAGATCATTATTTTGTAATTCTTAAGGGAATCGAAATGCAAAATTATTTTTTCCATTTTCTAATATTTTTTATAACCGGGTTAGCCGTTAATTTAACACCTTGCGTCTATCCGATGCTAACCGTGACCGTAGCGCTGTTTAAACCCCCGCAGGCCCGTCCCGCCAGCGGCGGGGGACAGCAGGTCAGATTGCTTCCATCATTCGGTAAGGCCTTTATTTATGTGCTGGGAATGGCTGTGATGTATAGCTCCCTAGGCGTCTTTGCGGCCATGACCGGGGCTTTATTTGGTGGTATTTTACAAAATAAATGGGTTGTCTTGACGGTTGCAGTTCTTATGCTTGGATTGGCGCTTTCAATGTTTGGTGTGTTTCAGATACGCATTCCTTCCGGATTGTTACAAAAATTGGAGAGATTAAGGAAAATCCGATTTTTGGGATTATTTTTTGCTGGAATGTTCGTTGGTATTTTTGCCGCTCCCTGTATCGGGCCTCCGGTTTTAGCCTTGCTTACTTCGGTAGCAGATAGAGGGAATCCACTTTTCGGTTTCTTGTCGTTCTTCGTTTTCTCGTTGGGTTTAGGGTTCCCGTACCTTATCTTGGGAACTTTCTCGAGATTACTGAAGAAGATCCCCAAAGCCGGAAGCTGGCTTATGTGGGTTGAGCATGCCTTTGGTGTCATCCTTTTAGGATTTTCTTTTTATTATTTTGTCATCGCTGTTAATCCGGAATTTGTCGAATGGGTTCTTCCCGTTACGTTGGTTTTGGGAGGGGGATATCTTGGTTTTATCGAGAAGTCAGGAAAGGAAAAACCATTATTTGTCCGGTTTAAATGGGTCGCAGGGTTGGCGAGCTTGATCTTTGGGATTTCGATCATCGCATCGATTCTTACACCGAAAGAGAGTTTAGCTTGGGATGAATATAAATCTTATAAAATTGTGATAGCTAAAGAAAAGAAGCAGCCAGTGGTAATTGATTTTTATGCCGATTGGTGCATTACTTGCCATGAGTTAGAAAATTTTGTTTTCACGAATCCGACGGTCGCCAAGGAATTGAAGAAGTTTATACGCTTGAGAGTCGATGCAACGGATATGATGGCGTCCCCTGTGCAGCAGGTCTTAGAACAATATGGTGTTTTTGGTTTGCCGATGATTGTTTCTCTGGATGAGAATGGTCAAGAGGTTGAAGATGCCCGGGTTGCGGGATATCTACCGCCAGCGGAATTTTTGAAATTCTTGGAATTGGTCTTAAATGAAAAATAAGGCACTTATAACGGTTTCCTTAATTGGGATCGTAACTGTTTTTTTTATGATTCAACAGGGGATGAGCCGCTCTAAGACAACTGGGCAAGCAATCAAAAAAAATGGGATAGCGAAAATGGAATCTAAGGTCGATGCCACAAAAAAATATCCGGATAAAAATTTATTATCCAAAGAAAAGAGCCCGTATTTACTTCAGCACGCCAATAATCCGGTGTGGTGGTATCCGTGGGGAGAAGAAGCTTTTGCCAAAGCCAAGGCAGAGGACAAGCCGGTATTTCTCTCCATTGGCTATTCGACCTGCCACTGGTGTCATGTGATGGAACATGAGTCTTTTGAAAATCCGGAGATAGCCGGGGTTATGAATAAATATTTTGTTTCGATAAAAGTGGATAGGGAAGAGCGCCCAGATGTTGACAATATTTACATGAAGGCGGTTATGTCATTAACCGGAAGCGGGGGCTGGCCATTATCTGTTTTTGTAACAGCGGACAGAAAGCCATTTTATGGCGGCACATATTTCCCTCCCGACTCACAATGGGGGCGGCCCGGCTTTAAAGAATTGTTATTATCGATTAACGATGCCTGGCAAAATAAAAGGGAGGAACTTGTTAAATCCAGTCATTCCATTACACAGAATATTCAATCGAAATCTTTTTGGGGACAAATCGGCGGCAATCCCATGCCTGATGAAGGAACACTCCGAAGCGCTTATGGACAATTTGCCCAACGGTTTGATTCCCGGTATGGGGGTTTCGGTGGAGCTCCGAAATTCCCATCGAGTCATAATTTGTCTTACCTTTTGAGATATTGGAAACGTGCGAATGAACTGAAAGCATTGGAAATGGTTGAAAAGACGTTAACAGAAATGGCCAAAGGCGGGATGTATGACCATATCGGCGGTGGATTTCATCGTTACTCAACAGATCAGAGATGGCACATCCCGCATTTTGAGAAGATGATGTATGACCAAGCGATTCTGACAAAAACATATCTCGAAGCCTATCAAGGCACCAAAGATGAAAAATATGCACAGACCACACGGGAAATCTTTGAATATGTTTTAAGGGATATGACGGACCCCAAAGGAGGTTTTTATTCTGCGGAAGACGCGGACAGCCTTCCTCCGGAGAAATTTACGAATATGACACCAGCGGAAGATTTATCCAGCGAGAAAACGGAAGGGGCGTTTTATCTTTGGCGGTATCAGGAGGTTGTTGAACATCTTGGCAAGGAATCGGCAGAGATTTTTAATTATTATTACGGAGTCGAATCACGCGGGAACGCTCTTTCTGATCCTCATGGTGACTTCAAAGGGAAGAATATACTCTATGTCGCGCATAGCTTGGATGAAACGGCGCAGAAATTTGGAAAAACGCCGGAAGAGATTAATCAAATTCTGTATCAGTCGAAAGGCAAGTTATTTGATATCCGTAAATTTCGTCCACGGCCGCATTTGGATGACAAGGTGCTCGTTGATTGGAATGGGTTGATGATTTCCAGTTTGGCGCTTGGGTCTCGCGTGTTGGATGAACCGCGATACGGCCAAGCCGCTGAAAAGTCAGCGCAATTCATACTGTCAACTTTGGTTAGGAAGGATGGGAGACTTTTGCATCGTTATCGTGACGGTGAGGCCGGTATTTTAGGAACGCTTGAAGATTACGCATTTTTTATCCACGGGCTCATTGATCTTTATGAAGCGACATTTAAGGAGGAATATTTAAAAGAGGCAAAGCATCTGACTGAAGATATGATCAAATTGTTTTGGGATCAAAAGGAAGGCGGATTTTTCTTCACGGCTACGGATGCGGAGAAACTCCTGATTCGGGAGAAGGAAATTTATGACGGGGCCATTCCTTCAGGCAATTCGATAGCGGCATTGGATTTGCTTCGCATGGGCCGATTGACGTTAAATCGTGAGTGGGAGAAAAAAGTGCAAGAATATTTTAGGGCATTCGGTCAGGAATTATCGTCCGGCCCCAGCGCGTATGCGCAGTCGCTCATGGCTCTGGATTTTGCCATCGGCCCGTCAAGAGAGATCGTATTGGCTGGTCAGAAAGATGATCCACAAACACAAGAGATACTTAAAAGTCTTTACAGCAGGTTTATTCCGAACAAAGTTGTAATTTTTAGACCAGCTTCGGATGAAACAGCCAAGGAAATCATCTCATTGGTTCCCTTTGTAGAAAATCAGAAGGCCCTAGGCGGTCAGACAACGGCATATGTTTGTGAGAACTACAATTGCAAGTTCCCGACGAATGATCTAGATAAATTCGAAGAATTATTAAAATAATCAGCATAAAATTTCACCGGCCTTGTATGTTGATCCCTTGCAAGGCTTTTTTATTTTACAAATAATCCTTGACTCTGTACCATACTACAGGGTTTATACTATAAATGGAGGTACGGAGTATGAAAAAACTTAAAATTGGGGAAGTCGCTAAAAAAGCGAACGTCGGTGTGGAAACAATAAGATTCTATGAACGAAAAGGGCTTATTCCTTGTCCTAACAGGCTTCAATCAGGGTATAGACAATATTCTGAAGATGTTGTAATGCGCATACAATTCATTAAAAATGCAAAAGAGTTAGGTTTCTCTTTAAAGGAAATAAGAGGATTGTTCTCCCTAAGAGTAAAATCCAAAGCAAAATGTGGTGACATTAAAAAGAAAGCTGGAGCAAAAATAGCTGATATTGACGAACGAATAAAAACCTTACAACGAATAAAAACTGCGTTGAAGAAACTGGTATCCCAATGCATTGGTGAATGGCCTGTTGGAGATTGCCCTATATTAGAGAACTTTAATTCATAAATTGTGCCAGTATGGAAGGAGTGTTTAAAATGGACGAAAAAAATAAACCAAAATCTCAGACAAAGCCACAATGGGGGTTGATTGGGGCTATTTCAGCAGCGATTGCCGCTTCTGTTTGTTGCTTAGGTCCGCTGGTTCTGGTTGGACTTGGATTTAGCGGAGCATGGATCGGCAACTTATCTGCTTTTGAGCGTTATCGTCCTCTTTTTATGTTTATCACTTTTGGGTTTCTGGCTTTCGCTTTTTACAAAGTCTATTCCAAACCAAAAATAGACTGCTGTGAAACAGACAGTTATTGTGCCAATCCCAAAGCGGATAAAATCAACAAAATTGCACTTTGGAGCGTGACAGTTCTTGTTATTGGGATGCTTATTTCCCCTAATGTCATCGGAGCATTTGCCTCGAAATCCTCAACAACACAACCGGTAACAACAAAACGAGTTGTACTAAACGTCGAGGGAATGACGTGTGCGGCTTGTTCTGTTACTGTAAGTAAAAGTCTTAAACGTGTTGACGGCGTGCAAGAAGTAAATGTCACGCTGACTCCGCCGGAAGCGGTTGTGACCTTTGATCCGGCAAAAGTTAAGGTTGAACAACTTATCGAAGCGACCAAGAACGTTGGTTATCAAACGTCTGTAAAGGGAGGGAATTAATATGTCGGATTGCTGTTCATATAAACCAGAATCTAAAAAATTTCATTTGGTTATTATTGGAGGAGGTTCAGCCGCCTTTTCTGCAGCGACAAAAGCAAATGAATTTGGCGCCAAAGTCACGATTATTAATGACGGATTACCGATTGGTGGAACTTGTGTGAATGTCGGCTGTGTTCCATCAAAGACGCTGATTCGTGCTGCTGAGGTTCAACACCGTGCCTTACGACATCATTTTAAAGGGATAACCTCGGACAGCAAAGTTACCGACTTTAAGGCTTTAATTCAACAGAAAAAGGAACTGGTTGAAGGGTTAAGACAGGCCAAGTACCTGGATGTTGTCGCAGACCTTGCTGATTTTCAAATTATAGAAGGGCGCGCCCAATTCGTAGCTCCTGATACCGTAAAAGTGAATGGCGAAACAATCAAGGCGGATCGTATTTTGATTGCCACAGGCGCTGCTTCCCTTATTCCCCCTGTTCCCGGCCTTGAAGAGTCAGGATATTTAACCAATGTCAGCGCCTTTGAATTAACCGAATTGCCTAAGTCCATGATTGTGCTAGGAGGACGTTATATTGCGTTGGAATGCGCTCAGATGTTTGCACGTCTGGGAACGAAGGTTACTATATTGCAGCGATCCTCCCGGATTTTACCGACAGAATCGGAAGGTTTAACCGATGAATTAACCCGGTATTTTAAAGATGAAGGGATCGACGTTGTGACAGACGTTGCCTTACAGGAAGTCAGCAAAAAGGATGGTAAAGTTTTTGTGAAGGCTAAAGTTGATGGCCGTGACCAAACATTTGAGGCAGAACATGTATTAGTCACGACAGGACGGACCCCAAATACAAAAAATATGGGATTAGAAAGTATCGGTATCCAATTGGATGAAAAGGGATTTATTAAAGTCAACGATCAGCTTCAAACGAGTGTTAAGAGTGTCTATGCCTCTGGAGATGTGATCGGTGAACCAATGTTCGTCTATACGGCTGCCTATGAAGGCGCTTTAGCGGCTGAGAATGCCATTAACAATTCTTCCAGGAAAAGGGATTATACGGCCCTACCCTGGGTCATTTTCACTGATCCGCAAGTGGCAGGCGTTGGGCTTGACGAACAGCAAGCGCTTAAGCAGGATATTGATGTGGACGCATCAACCTTACCGCTTTCTCACGTTCCCCGTTCTATTGCGGCAAGGGATACAAGAGGATTCATTAGGCTCATTCGTGACAAAAAAACTGACAAACTTGTCGGAGCTCGCATCCTTGCCCCCGAAGGTTCGGAACTTTTGATGGAAGTCAGCCTAGCCATCAGACACGGAATAACTGTTAAGGAAATCGTGTCTGCCTTTCATCCTTACCTGACCTTATCGGAAGGGATTAAGTTAGCGGCCATCACATTTGGCAAAGATGTCAGCAAATTAAGCTGCTGCGCGAGTTGAGTACTGTAATACTAATAAATATCTCTCCTACTACACGGGAAAAAATGATGGATTCACCGAAATATATCATCTATGAGTTTCAGCAATTTGTATTGATGATTAGAGAAACTATTCTAAAACTGCCCAAAGTGAAAAACTGCCTACGTGAAGTTGTCGAGCAAATGGATTATATAGGAATCGGTTCTTTGGGAATCATTTTGTCAACCGGTTTTTTCATGGGACTTGTCCTTGCACTACAAGCCTCGGTCGAAATGAGTCATATCGGCGCAATCTTAATGGTGGGGAGGCCCGTCGCTACCTCTGTGGTGCTGGAATTAGGGCCTGTATTTGTTGCCATTATGGTCGCCGCCAGGTCTGGTTCTGCTATGGCTGCGGAGCTTGCCTCCATGGTTATTACAGAACAAATCGATGCCTTGAAAGTGGAGGGTGGCGATCCTATTTTAGATTTGGTTGTTCCTCGTTTTGTCGCTTGTTCCATTGTCATTCCTTTTCTTACCATTATTGGAAGTGTGGCAGCCTTATTGGGAGGCCATGTGATAGCCATTTTTTATCTTAAAATAAGTCCGTATTATTACTGGAATTCCGTGTTTGATGTCCTCACCCCTGCTTTTCTTTGGGGAGGGTTAATAAAATCTTTTGTATTTGCAATAGCGATTGCGCTTATTGGATGTTTTTCCGGTCTTTCGACGAGAATGGGAGCAAAAGGATTGGGGGCTGCCACAACCCGGGCTGTAGTCTTAAGTTCGATTTCGATTTTAGGATTAGATTTTTTAATGACACGCATTTTAATTGGACGATGGTGGTAAAAAATGATCGAACTAAAAAAGGTTTCATTAAGCTTTGGCAAAAAAATTGTTTTAGATCAAGTTGATTTTTTAATCCACCAAGGAGAAACGAAAGTGATCTTGGGCCCTAGCGGAACAGGAAAAAGCACGATTTTAAAAATTATTCTTGGCCTTATAAGGCCGGATGCGGGTAAAGTTTATTTTGACGGGAAGTCTTTATCTAATCTTAGCGAGAAAGAAATTTCTGTTTTAAGATCAAAACTAGCTATGGTTTTTCAGAATGGAGGCCTTTTTGATTCCTTAAACGTGGCTCAAAATGTTTCCTATCGTTGCCGACGCTGTTATGACTTAACCCTGGAGGAAATCAAAAACCGCATCAAGAAAGAACTTTGTTATGTGGGTCTTGCAGGCACAGAAAAATTAATGCCAGCCCAATTAAGTGGTGGAATGCGTAAACGGGTTGGTATTGCACGGGCTTTATGTTCACAATCAGAAATCATCCTTTTTGATGAACCGACGGTCGGACTTGATCCGGGTAACACCTACAACATTCAACAGATATTAACGAAATTGAAAAAAGATCGAACAGTCACGATGGTTATTGTGACCCATGATATTCATAGTGCTTTGGATATTGCCGACGACGTGGTCATTTTAAAAGAAGGAAAATTTATTTTTCAAGGGGCACCCAATGTGCTTAAGGCATCACGAGACTGTGAAGTCCGGGAATTCCTAAATCCCACAGGTAATTCATGGGAAGAATGCAGAGTGAATTTATGATTGATCCTTTGGAAGATCCCAAATCTATTCAATGGAAACAAATACGCATAGGCGTTTTTTCTTTAACAGCCGTTACTTTTTTTATTTTTGCCATTTTAATGGTCAGCGGTGAAGGGGAGTTCTGGGAGAAGAAGGCGATATTCCATACGCAATTTTCGAATGCCGAGGGGTTAAAGACAGCCTCCCCTGTTACTTTAGGAGGTGTTATCGTTGGCAGGGTCAAGGAAATCAGATATGTAGAAACCCCCAAGGTCTATTTGGTCGAATTGGATCTTGAGGTCAAAGAATCCATACTGTCCAAAATCAGGAAAGATTCCATCGTTCAAATAAAAACGCAAGGGCTTCTAGGGGATCGTTATATTGAGATAACCATGGGACAACCTTTGTCTCCTGAAATTAAACCGGGGGATTATATCAACTCTTCCAGTCGTTCTGATTTCGATGATTTAGTTACGCAGTCATCGGATTTCATCAACAAATTGTCTTTTCTTTCGGATGAAATGAAGCTGCTCATTCATAATATCAATGAAGGGAAAGGAACATTGGGGCAGTTAGCCCAGGACAAAAAACTTTATGAGCGCACTGCTCAGTTAATTAGTGAAATAGAAGGTTTAGTAGGGGAAATAAAGAAGAATCCTAAAAAATTTTTAAATTCTCTATATTTTAATAAAATCTGGAGCACAAAAATGGTATCAAGAAATATCCTGATTGGTACTGTATTGAATGACTATGCTCCACATGTTTAGAATATTTTGAGAATGATATACACGGGGGGGAGAAGACTAAACAATGAAAGTAGATTTTACAACGATAATCTTTTTAGTGCTTGCTACTTTGTTGATTTTCTGTTGTCTTTTCCTGCACGGTAGATAAGGAGTAGCAATAATGACAGAAAATAATCAAGAATCATTCTGGAAACGAAACTTGGATAAAATAGGTGTTGGAGGATCACTGCAAGTATTCTTAATGTCAGATTAAATGTAAAGAAAGATTAGTGGAGGAATGACAAATGAAGAAAATATTTATTCTCACAGCAATTATTTTAATAAGTCTGCAACCTTTGGTGTTAGCTGAAATCAATTCCGTGAGTCTTGAAATCAAAGGATTGTCCTGTCCGTTTTGCGCGCTGGGGCTTGAGAAGCAGCTCAGAAAAGTTGCGGCGGTTGAGAAAGCGGACATTCATCTCAAGACCGGAAGAACTGATCTCATCTTAAAGCCCGGCCGGCCTCTTGAATTAAAAGCCATTCAAAGGGCTGTGAAAGAAGCAGGATTTACTTTGGAAAATATTTATGTGGCAATCAACGGTATGATCGAGGAAGATCAAAACGGGATGCTGATTTTAGTGTCGACGGGTGACAATGAACGGTTTCTCCTGTTCGATGAAAGCCATAAAGAAAATGAGATAAAGGAATTTCTGAAGGCGGATGTAAAGGATTGATTGCTTTCCGCGAAGCAGACTAAGAGGACGGTTGTTATTAACGGTGTTATCCATGAGCATGCCAATCTTCTGTTTGGATTGATGGTTGAACAAATAAAGATCGAAGAATGAAAAAATTTATTTATATTCTGTCAGCAAGTGTTATGTTGCTGGCAAAACCGGCCTGCGCTGTCTCAATCAACAGTGATGTCGGTTTAACGCCTGCTAAGGGTCAAACCATTGTTCGTGTTCAGTTACGGTATAAAAAGGCGGGTGACGATCCCACATCGCTCGACCGCGAGACAAAAACGCTGGCCGTTCCGGTAACGGTTGTTTATGGATTTACAGAAAGATTTGCCGGTATTGTCAGTGTCCCCTGGATTTACCGAAGGCATAAGACTCTAAGCGGGACAGAGAGGATCACAAGAAAGACGGAAGGCCTCGGTGATGTATCTTTGCTGGGGAAATACCGTATTTATACAAGAGATGAAGTAGGCGTGACTTCACGCCTTTCCGTCATCAGTGGTTTAGAATTATCGACTGGCCGTACAGGAGACGAAGATGCCAGTGGGAAACTGCCAAGAACATTGCAGGTCGGTTCCGGAGCCGTTGACGGGATTCTGGGTTTGGCGTTTACGCACCAGACACTGGATGATGAATGGGACACGAACCTGACCTATCAATGGAATAACGAGGCCAATGATTTTGAATTTGGTGATGTTCTTCAATACACCGTGGCTTATCAGAAAAGGGTCTTGCCCTGGGTTCTGCCGGAAAAAGGGATGTATCAGCAATTGAACCTCGTTCTGGAACTTAACGGCGAGTGGCAGCAAAAACATGAAGACCAGAACGGTACTGTTGCCGATTCAGGCGGGAATACGATTTATGTTTTTCCCGGGCTTCAGATGGCCTCCAAACGATGGGTCGCCGAGGCCTCGATTCAGTTACCAGTCTATCAGGATTTAAACGGGAGTCAGGTTGAAACCGATTATACGGCGGTCGCAAGTTTAAGATTCACTTTCTGAAAGAGGATGATGAAAGTGAAGGTCATGTCTTTTTTAAGTTTCTCGTTATCATAATTGGATTTTTCTTGTGGCCGGTATTTTGTTGCTGATAAATGGCATTTTTGTCCTTCGTCCTAAAGGAAAAGTGGCCTGCGCCGTTACCGGCGGCAAAGGATGCGAAGTGGCCGGAGGTTTTTCAAAAGGAATATTTTGGATTTCCATTGTTTTGTATGGGATAGGCTTTTTCTTTGCCTATCTTTATGTGCCGATTATTAAATTCTTGGGAGTAGAATAACATGGAGTTAAAGTCCGTTATCAAATGTCCTAAGTGCGGTTTTGAAAAACCTGCCTGCCGGTAGGCAGGGAAGAAACCAGTTACCAACGTCTGTAAAGGGAGGGAATAAATATGTCGGATTGCTGCTCAGTTAAAAATACAGATTCTAAAAATTCACCGCAAACTGTATCTTGTCCTCATTGCCAGGAAAAAGGAAAGCCTGTGGATATACTGATTCTAAAAAGCCTCTTAATCACTGATGCCATGAAGCGGCTTGATTTATCACATCCTTATCAATTTTGCCGAACTTCAGATTGCCCCATCGTTTATTTTAATGGGTCTGCTTCGTTCTCTAAAGATGATCTTGTTGTTGAAGTATTTCAAAAGGGAAATTTAGATTCTACGCCTACCTGCTATTGCTTTGGCTTTGATCGAAAGAGAATTATTGATGATGTTCATCAAAATGGCAAAAGCACGATTCAGGAACAAGTAAAACAATACGTTAAGGATAAAAAATGCGCCTGCGAAATCCGTAATCCCCAAGGTAGTTGCTGCCTGGGTAATATTTTACAAGTCATAAATCAATCAAGTTCATTGAAACAATAAATCTTTGTTTTACAGAGTTGGTATCAGGGGGGCGACGATTTCTCCCCAAGTAAATTCCCGACCACTGACATTAAGAAATTTGAGCAGTTATTGGATTGGTAGAGTTTTGATATGTACAAAAAAAGAATTTTAATCCTCTGCGCAGGAAATTCCTGCCGTTCACAAATGGCTGAAGGGATATTGCGTCATTATGGGAATGAACGAATCGAAGTTTTTAGCGCGGGGACGAAGCCATCACAAGTTAATCCGACTGCTATTCGGGTTATGAAGGAGATTGGGATAGATATTTCGGGACATCGATCCAAGCATGTGGATGAGTTTAAGAAGCAGACATTTGATTATGTTATTACTGTTTGCGATAACGCTAAAGAATCTTGTCCAATTTTTCCTCGAGGCGTGAAGTTTATGCATTGGCCGTTTCCTGATCCTCCACATAATAAGGAGATTGATGAAGAGGTTATTAAAGAATTTCGCAAAGTCAGGGATATGATTTGTGAGAAGTTTAGAAACTTTGTATATGAATAATAAGTTTTGTCAAACCTTTCTATCCAGTTTGCGAAGGTCAAAGGCCAGGGAGCGTAAGTTTGGAGTGAGGATAGCGGTGACAGCCACCACTAAAAGAGTAATCCCACCGCCCACGGCCACACAGGGAATGGCTCCAATCCAATGAGCCAGGATCCCACTCTCAAAGGCGCCTAATTCATTAGAAGCCCCGATAAAAATCCAGCTGACCGCCGAGATTCTGCCGCGCATATGGTCCGGAGATAAAAGACGGACAATTGAGCGGCGGATAATCATACTTACCCCGTCAAAAATTCCACTGAGCATTAAGGCTAAAAGAGAGAGAATAAAATTTTTTGAAAAGGCAAAGACAAGGATGCTTAGGCCAAAGCCTGTCACGCACAAAAAAAGATTGCGTCCGGCGTGTTTAATGGGCGGATGGCGTGTTGACCATAACATGACCAGAAGAGCTCCGACGGCAGGTGCGGCGTTAAGAATGCCCAAGCCTTTAGCGCCGACATGAAGGATATCGGTGGCGAAAATAGGAAGAAGCGCTACCGCTCCGCCAAAAAAAACCGCAAAAAGATCTAAAGACATCGACCCGATCAAAGCCTGTTCCTTAAAGACAAATTTTAATCCTAAGGAAATGTTTTTTAGAATGGATTCGCCCCGCGCGATTTTGGGATGAGGTTTCGGTCTAATACGAAAAGTGCAAATCCACGAGAGGGCAAATATCCCGGCTAAAATAAAATATGTATTAGCCGCGCCAGAGGCCTCGTAGACAAAGCCCACACCGGCCGGTCCAATGACCGAACACAAAAGCCAGGTGCTGGCAATCCAGGAAGCGGCATTAACAGTCAATTCTTTAGGAACGACCTGCGCCTCGAAGGCGGTTGTGGCCGGATCAGAAAAACCTCTGGCGATTCCGATGATAAAAATAACCGCGTAGAGAGCAAGAGTTCTGTTCGTGTCCACATAAATGGAAATAAGCCCTAAAAGAACCGCGCAGATGACCGAGATAGAACGTGTCGTTAAAAGAATATGGCGGCGTTCAAATCGATCCGCCGCGTATCCACCGAATAAAGATAGCGAAATGGCCGGAATCGCCTCAATGAGGCCTAAAATTCCTAAGGCCAAAGCGCTTTGAGTCAACTGATAAATTTGAAACCCGATGATAACCGCAACCGCGCGGTTAGCAAGGGTAAAAAAGGCGGTTGAACCTAAGAAAAGACGGATTTCGGGGATCTTTAATACGGCCAGAGAATGTTGAGAGGGATCGGATGTCATCGTCAGAGGTTTTTCATTCAATATAATATGAACACCCCTTTAATGCAATGAATAAAGAATTTCCTTTCTTGTGATTTCAGCGCTTTGTGGTATGCTGTTTTTAATGAAAAAAATTTATTTTTATTTTACGATCGCCGTTATTTATCTTTTTTTACTTGCCAACTTAGAGGCTCAAGAAAATAGTGAAAGTTCATCCAAGACTCTTCAAGAGTGTTACGAATTGGCTTTGAAGCAAAGCGAAAAATTAGCTATTCAAAAAGAAGTTATTGAAGAAGCGAAGGCAAGATTCCTTCAGGCAATAAGCGCTCTTTCTCCAAGGGCTTCCTTTGTTTATTCCAATAAATGGCAAGATGCGAATTCTAGCGGCAGTACTTCTCGAAGAGAAACTCCAGAAGGGAAATTTAATTTTAGCCAGCCACTTTTTACCGGTTTTAAGGAATTTGCCGATATTGCCGCGAGTCGAACTGAAAAAAAACAGCGTGGTTATGAATTTGAACGAGCTAAACAACTGCTTTTTGGGGATGTCTCGGACGCGTTTTACTTTTTTTTATCCACCCAGAAAGATTTCGGTGTTCTTTTGGCCATTGAAGAAATCCTGCGTGAACGCATTGATGAGCTAGAAAAACGCGAAGAATTAGGCCGTTCTCGTCCAAGCGAAGTGGTAAGCGCGCAGGCGCAATTAAGCAGGGTGGAGGCGGAAATTCAATTGATTGATAGTCAGCGGCAAGTGGCCCGTCAGATCCTGGAATTTTTGACGGGTGAACAAATTGACCGATTGAATGATGAAACAGAAATGAGCCCTACCTTGATGCCGTTGGAGTTTTATGCTCCTTATTCTGAAAAGCGTTTGGATGTATTGGCGTCTTACGAAGCCTGGCAAAAGTCTAAAAGTGAGGTCATATCGACGGCTTCTGGTTATTGGCCGACGGTTTCTTTAGATAGTAATCAATATACTAAACGGGTTGGTAGTTCAGAAAATATTGATTGGGACGCGACTTTTACGGTGGAAGTGCCTCTTTTCCAAGGAGGGGAGACAGCTGGCGAAGTCCAAGAATCAAAGGCTAAAGAAAGGGAGGCTCAGCTTGCCTTTGAGAAATTAAAGCGCGAGGCACTCCTTGAGATTAAGAATGCTTACGCGCGGTTGAATTTTGGACTTAAACGCTGCGAGGCTTTAAAGAAGGCTTTGGAGGCCAATGAAAGAAATTATCAACTGCAGTTAGAGGATTACAATATTAATCTCGTTAATAATCTGGATGTTTTACGCGCTCTGGAAGAATTCCAAGAAACCAAACGCGATTTTGTGGCTATTCAAAATGAGGTCAAACGTTTGTACGGACAGTTTAAGGTGAGTTTGGGGGAATTATGATTCTATCCGACATTTCCATACGCCGTCCCGTTTTTGCCTGGATGCTCATGCTGGGGTTGATGTTTTTCGGATTTATTTCCTTCACCCGGATGGGCGTGGGCAGACTTCCGGATATCGATTTTCCTGTTGTCTCAATTCGTCTTGCCTGGGAAGGCGCCGCGCCGGAGGTTATGGAAACAGATGTTGTTGATGTCGTCGAAGAGTCGGTTACTGGAATTCAAGGGATTAAGCAAATTGATTCCAGTATCCGTCAAGGCCAGGCGAGCGTCAGCGTTGAATTTGATTTGGATAAAAATATTGATGTGGCGGTGCAGGAAGTCCAGACAAAACTTTCCCAGGCTCAGCGCCAGCTTCCCAAAGATATGGACCCCCCGGTTGTCACCAAGTCTAACCCTGAAGATCAGCCGATTATTTGGATTACGGCGACGGCCAATAATATTCCCTTAAGACAATTAATGGACTATGTCCAAAATTATTTAGAGGATCGATTTACGACCATCAAAGGAGTAGGAGAAGTTTTTTTGGGTGGGTTTTTAGATCGTAATTTACGCGTCTGGGTGGATGCCAAAAAGTTGGAGGAATATCAGATCACGATTCAGGATGTGATCAGCGCGATTCAAAAAGGACACAGCGAAATCCCCGCGGGGCGATTGGAGACCGCTGAACAGGAAATTAATGTCCGGGCGATGGGTGAGGCATTAAACGTCGAAGAATTTGAGAATATCATTATTCCTCGACGGGGTGGGCAGCCGATTTACAAGCCAATTTATTTAAAAGATGTCGCTCGAATTGAAGATGGCCTAGCCGATGTACGCCGCATTTCCCGCAGCAATGGTGAACAGACCGTAGGTTTAGGCATCCGTAAACAACGAGGATCCAATGAAGTGGAAGTGGGAAGACGCGTCCTGGGTCGTCTTAAAGAAATTCAGAAAGATCTTCCCCCGGGGATTAAGGTCGAGCTTAACGTCAATCGCGTCAAATTCAGCGAAGAGGCGATGCATGAATTGACCTTTACGCTTATCCTTTCGGCCATTGTCACGTCCTTGGTCTGCTGGTTATTCTTAGGATCGTTTAGCTCAACTTTGAATATTCTCCTCGCGATCCCGACTTCTATCTTAGGGACTTTTATTGTTATTTATTTTTTAGGATTTACTTTAAATACTTTTACCATGCTTGCCCTTTCTCTGGCTATTGGGATTGTCGTTGATGACGCGATTATGGTTTTGGAAAATATTGTGCGTTACCGCGAAAAGGGTTTAAATCCAGAGGATGCCGCTCGAACCGGCGCCCGTCAAATCACGTTTGCCGCGACCGCGACGACATTGGCCATTGTCGCGATTTTTCTTCCCATTGCTTTCATGCAGGGAATCATTGGAAAATTTTTCTATCAGTTTGGGATGACGCTTTCTATCGCCGTGGCCATTTCTTTGTTAGAAGCGATTACCTTTACTCCTATGCGCTGCGCGCAATTCCTCAATGTTCAAGAGAAAAAAGGATTGATCGCGGGTAAGGTTGAAAAAGGTTTTAAGAATTTAAGAGATCGTTACCGTTCTATTTTAGCCCAAGCTTTAAGATTCCCCTTAAAGATAACTCTTATGGCGATTGGACTTTTTATTTTATCTTTAGGATTAATTTTTATTCTGCGCAAGGAATTTGTTCCTCCTCAGGATCAAGACATGTTTTTTTGTCAGGTGCAGGCGCCTGTCGGATCTTCGATTGAATATACCAGCGAGCGTTTTAAAGATGTCGAAAAATTTATTTTATCGCGGCCGGAAGTCGCGCGTTATTTTAGCGCGATTGGCGGTTTTGGCGGAGGAGAAGTGAATCGAGGGCAGATTTTTGTTACCTTAAAGCCGAATAAAGAACGTCCTGTGGGCGCGCCCTATAAAAAACGACCGACGCAGGCGGATGTCATGAATTATTTTCGTCAGGAGCTAAAGAAAAAATTTCCTGATTTAAAAATTGTGATTCAAGATCCTTCGTTAAGCGGCTTATCTTCTCAGCGAGGGTTTCCCGTTGAATTCAGGATTATTGGTCCTAACTGGGAGAAACTTTCTGAATTAAGTCAGATTTTAGAAAATAAGATGGGTGAGGATCCCATTTTTACGGATCCTGATTCTAATTTTCAAGAAGGGGTTGTTGAGGTAAGAGTATTCCCCGATCGTCAGAAAGCCAGCGAACGGGGGGTAAGCATTGATGAAATCGGAATAACCATTAACGCCTTGATTGCCGGAGAACGTGTCGCGAAATACACGCAAGCCGGACGGCGTTACGACGTACGGGCACGGCTTCTTCCTTCTCAGCGCGCGCAGATTCAAGACATTCAATCTTTGTGGGTGTGGAATAACCACGGAGAATTGGTTCAGTTAAAAGATGTGATTACGATTCAAGAAAAGAAGACTCCGTTAACAATCACTCGGCAAGACCGCGAACGATCGATTAGGCTTTACGCGAATGTCGCTGTTGGAAAATCGCATGCCGATGCCATTGGGAAAGCTAAGCGTTTGGCCAAGGAAACTCTTCCCGAAGATTACCACGCGGTTTTTACGGGCAGTACCCAGACTTTTCAGGAATCTTTTAGCAGTTTATATTTTGTATTGTGGTTAGGGATTATCGTGGCCTACATGGTTTTGGCTTCCCAATTTAACAGCTATATTGATCCGTTCACCATTTTATTGGCATTACCGTTTAGTGTTTCCGGGGCTTTGCTTGCCTTGTGGATCACCAATCAGTCCCTTAATATTTACAGTTTCATTGGCATTATTCTTTTGATGGGGATTGTGAAGAAAAATTCGATCCTGTTGGTTGATTTCGCCAATCAGTTGAAAGCTCAAGGGAATCCGCCCAAAGAAGCCTTGCTGGAAGCCTGCCCTATTCGTTTAAGGCCAATTTTAATGACTTCTTTTGCCACGATCGCCGCCGCGATTCCGCTCGCTTTTTCTTTAGGCCCAGGGTCAGAGGTGTTGCGCCCAATGGCTATCGCGGTTATCGGCGGCGTTCTTCTCTCAACGATATTTACATTGATTGTTATCCCTTGTTTTTACATTCTTTTTGTTAGATTCGAACGCAAGAATGTGTCCAATCCCTCATTATGAAATTTTTTAAAAATTATACCTTTTTGCTTTCTCTCTTAGGTGGAATTACGATCGGCACCTTCGCGGGGATAATCCTCAAAGAGAAAGCTATTTTTTTTAAACCTTTCGGTGATGTTTTTCTTAATCTTCTTTTTACCTGCGTTGTGCCGCTTGTCTTTTTTTCTATTTCCTCAGCCGTCGCCTCCATGCCCAATTTAAAACGTCTCGGCAAAATCTTATTCTTAATGATGTTTATTTTTATCGTAACCGGCATTATTTCATCGATGGTTATGTTGGTTGGCGTGAAGCTTTATCCGCCAGCTCAGGGAGTGAGTATTCCTTTGGAAGCCCATACGCTCATGGAAAATGATAAGGTGGGGGAAAGAATCGTCAAGGCTTTCACGGTTTCAGACTTTGGCGATTTATTTTCTAAGAAAAATATGCTGGCGTTGATTATTTTTTCTTTGCTGATGGGTATCGCGGCTTCTTTAGCTGGGGATAAGGCAAAATCGTTCACCCAGTTTTTATCTTCAGGGAATGTGGTCATGGGGAAAGTAATTTCGCTTGTTATGTTTTACGCGCCCGTTGGATTGGGAGCCTATTTTGCGTATTTGGTTGGTGTCTTTGGTCCGCAGTTAATGGGTTCTTATTTAAGAGCTATGACTTTGTATTATCCTCTGGCATTTTTGTATTTTTTTATTTTTTTCTCGTTCTATGCCTATTTAGCCGCTCAAGGACAAGGAGTCAAAAATTTTTGGTCGAATATTCTTCCCGCCTCACTCACAGCCCTCGCGACGGGAAGCAGTGTGGCGACAATTCCTACAAATTTAGAATCCGCCAAAAGAATTGGCGTTCCGGAGGATATTCGAGAGGTTGTGATTCCACTGGGAGCTACAATTCATATGGAAGGATCATGTTTGTCGGCAATCTTAAAAATTGCTTTTTTATTTGGAATTTTTCAGATGGATTTTTCGGGAACAGGTACGTTCGCGATAGCTATTGGCATTGCCATTTTAAGCGGGACGGTGATGAGCGGCATCCCAGGGGGAGGATTTTTAGGTGAAATTTTGATTGTGACCATGTACGGATTCCCTCCGGAGGCGCTTCCTTTGATTTCCATGATTGGCACTTTAGTTGATCCACCGGCCACGATGGTTAACGCCACAGGGGACAGCGTGTCAAGCATGCTTGTCGCGCGGATTTTAGGCGGTAAAAATTGGATGAAGGGTAAATGAAAATTTTTAAACAAATTGATTTTAAGCGTATCGCTTATCAGGCTATGGGTGATTATGGCTTTGAACCTTCTTTCCCTGCGATTGTTCTTAAAGAGGTTCAAGCTATCAAAGACAAAATTTCAAACGAAGAGAATTTATCTTTGCGGGATTTATGCAGTCTGTTGTGGTCATCTATCGACAATGCTGATTCATTGGATCTTGACCAGATTGAATATTGTGAGCCTTTGAATAATAAAGAAACCCGAGTTTTGGTCGCTATTGCCGATGTCGATGAGCATGTTAAGCAAAATTCCCATGTGGATCAGCACGCCTCTTTAAATGCCACCTCCGTTTATACAAGTGTTCAAGTTTTTCCCATGTTGCCTCAAGCGTTGTCGCATGACCTTTCTTCTTTAAAAGAAGGAGAAGAAAGAAAGGCGGTCGTTATTGAGTTCTTTGTCTGCGAAGATGGCAGTTTTCGTCCTGGAGAAATTTTTCGCGCGTTTGTTCAAAATAAATCTAAATTAGTTTACGATGAAGTTGGTCCCTGGCTGGAAGGAATTTCTCCTATGCCTGCGGCCATTCAAGAAATCCCGAAGTTGGCGGAGCAGATAAGGATCCAGGACAAGGTTGCCCAGTGTTTATATAAATTCCGTCGAGAGAATGGGGCTTTAGAATTTGAAACTATTGAACCGCGCGCGAAAATGGAAGAGGGCAAGGTTGTGGATCTCGTCGTCACGCGTAAAAATAGGGCGCGAATTTTGATTGAAAATTTTATGGTGGCTGCTAATGGGGCGATGGGTGCGTTCTTAAATAAAAAGAGAATTCCTTTTATCCAGCGCGTTTTACCTATTCCTGACCAATGGATGAGAATCAGAGAAGTCGCGGCGGAGAGAGGGGAAGATTTGCCTTTGGAAGCTGACGCGATTGCGTTAGCGAATTTTTTATCCAGTCAGAGAAAAAGAAGTCCTCAAACTTTTCCTGACCTTTCCTTAACGATTGTGAAATTATTAGGGCCTGGGCAATACGCGATGTTGGAAGGAGGTGAAAAATCAGGGCATTTTGGTTTAGCTGTTCAGGATTATACCCACGCGACCGCTCCTAACCGGCGGTATGTGGATTTGATCATTCAGCGGATTTTGAAGGCTGTTCTCCAAGGGGAAAGTTTCCCTTATCCAAAGAACGAATTAAGCAGGCTGGCGGATTGGTGCTCAGGAAAGGATAAGGCTGCTAAAAAGATTGAACGTTTTATGCGAAAAGTAGCCAGCGCCGTTTTATTGGAGAATCGGATTGGTGAAGTTTTTGAAGGCATCATTACAGGAGCTTCAGAGAAAGGAACATATGTAAGGTTAATCTCCAAACCTATTGAAGGTAGAATTGTGCGTGGTCAAAAAGGATTAGTCGTTGGGCAAAAATTGCGCGTGCGCCTTATCCAAGTGGTTCCCGAACGAGGATATATTGATTTTGAGCGGATAGGCCATTCCCCCCAGTCTTTAATTTCCAAACGGCAAAGAAAATTTAGTCAAAAAAAGTTTTTTATTTTTTTATTAAGTATTTCTTCTCTCTTTTTGCTTAGCCGCGCTGGTGACGCCCAAATAAATACACAGGAGCAAAGTGTCTCTGCCGCTAAGCTATTTTTACAGGTGGAGGACGAGAAAATTGCCCAGGCTTTTGAGCAAAAACTTTCTGGTGTTTGGTTTAAGTCAGAAGGATTGGTGGAAAAAATTTTGGCCGATGACCAAGAAGGATCTCGCCATCAGCGTTTCATTGTGCGGTTATCTACGGGACAAACTCTTCTGATGAGCCATAATATTGATGTGGCCCCGAGGATTTTGGATATTGAAGTGGGAGAAAAAATTTATTTTTATGGCCGATATGAATGGAACTCTCAAGGCGGTGTCATTCATTGGACTCATCACGACCCCCAAGGTATGCATCCCGGCGGATGGATTGAATATCAAGGCCGTCGCTATCAATAAATGTCAATGAAAGAATTACCCCCTTTATTTGGTGAACGTCTTAGACAAATTATCCCTTCTGAATTTATTGCCTCTGTCTTTGGAAGTTTTCATAAAGAGAAAATTTTAAGCGTGCGGCTTAACACGCTCAAAGACAAACGAGAGAATATTTTTAGTCTTCTTAAGGAGCGGGGGATTGAATTTAAGGAAATTCCTTGGTACAGGGATGCTTTGATTCTTACCCATCTAACGAAAGAACAGTTAAGGGATTCCGATCTTATTCAAAAGGGTTATCTTTATCGGCAAAGTCTTTCTAGCATGCTTGTGCCTTTAGTTTTGGATCCTCGTCCCGGGGAGAGAGTTTTGGATTTATGTTCTGCCCCAGGCAGTAAAACAACGCAGATGGCGGCTATGATGAATAATGAGGGCGAAATTATATGCGTTGAGGCCATTCGGGAGCGTTTTTATAAATTAAAGTCTGTTGTCTCTTTATTGGGTGCTCAAAATGTCAAAATAAAATTATTGGATGGAAGAAGATTTCGAGACGAAGAGTTGTTTGATAAAATTTTAGTGGACGCGCCTTGCAGTTCTGAAGGCTTATTTCACGTATCTTCCCTTAAGACCTTTGCTTATTGGAGTCCGCGGAAGATTAAAGAAATGGCCCATAAACAAAAAGGGCTTCTTCTTAACGCGACGCGGTTGTTAAGAAAGGAAGGGACATTGGTCTATTCAACGTGCACTTTCTCTCCCGAAGAAAATGAGGGAGTCATTGATTGGGTACTGCGGAAAACGGAAGGGAGATTGAAACTCATCCCTGTTAAATTAGATCAAGGGATGACGCACGCGCCGTTGCTTCACTGGCAAAACAAAGAATTCAATTCTGAGATTCAAAAATGTGTTCGTATTTACCCGACTGATTTAATGGACGGATTTTTTATCGCCAAGATGGAAAGGGAAGGATGAGAAAATGCCGAATCTTTTATTTTTATTTACAGGGATCATTGTTTATTTTGACCTGCGTCTTTTAAAAGAATATAACCCGCCGCTTTTTAGAGAGATTTTTTATTCTTCCGTGAAATTAATTGGGTTCTTTTTATTCCTGCTTGTTCTTATCTTCTGTTTTACCGCGGAGAAAGGGAACAATGCTTTCTTATTTATTTTAATTTCTTTTTTCCCTTGGGTTCTGCTCAAACGAGATAGGTTCATTCAATTATCTTCCCTTGGGGAAGAGAGATCCCCTTTAAGTTGGTATGAAGATGCCTTGGGCGTTATTTTGTGGTGGTTTTTTGCCGTTTTTACAATTGTTTTTATTCTAAAAAAAGCTGGGCCTGTCTTTTTTAGTTTTGACTCCGACTTGATGCCGCTGATGCTAATCACCTTTTTATCTTCGCTGATTATGATAACGCTTATTTATAGGGCTTCCAAAAAATTTCCTGGCAAAGATTTTTTGACGAATATCAGCGTCCGCCGAGAAGGCCGTCCTTTAGGACAAATTATTTTGATTCCCGCGCTCATTGGATTGGTTTTCGCTTGCCTTTCCGCTAATCTTATTATTACAAGGCAGAATCAACCCGCGACGCCTTTAAGTGAAATTTTAGAATCGACGCAATCTTTTCCGGCCATTTTTCTTTTTATTGTTTTAGCCGTTCTTTTCGCGCCCTTGTTTGAGGAAATTATTTTTAGAGGATATTTTTATTATGTCCTTAGTCAAAGAAGGGGAGTCGTTTTCGCTATTTTTTTTATTGCCTTAAGTTTTGGGCTTCTTCATGTCGATCAGTATTGGGGGGACTGGTTAGCGGTGGGGATGGTGATGCTTTTAGGGTTCGCATTAACCTTGCTAAGGGCGTGGACGGGCTCTGCTTTGTCAAGTATTGTGACTCATTACGTCTACAACGCGGGCGTCATGATTCTAACGGTTATCTTATTTACGCTGGCTAACCCTAGTTATGTTGAATATAAAATAAACGCGGAATCCTCTGATTTTGCGACTCAAGAGCGATTACTTCTGGAAAGCATGCGCGCAAAACCTGAATTTGCGGACGCCACCAATGATTTGGCCGCGTTATACGCGCGTGAAAATGTGAATTTGGAAAAGGCCTTAAGGTTGATTGACCAAGCCTTGAAATTGTATCCGGATCGGTATGCTTATCTAGATACAAAGGCGGAAATTTTGCATAAAATGGGGGATGATGGCCAAGCGTTGTCACTTCGAAGGGATCTTTTAAAAAAGAAAATTTCGAAAAAAATGAAAGAATATCAAAGCCAAAAGATTGAGGCAATCAATAAGGGCAAATTCTGAGGGAAAAATACCCTTGACAGTGCCGAGGAAATATATAAAAATAGGCCCAGAACTATCTACTCGGAGAGTGGTTCGAAGATCCATGAAAAATATTTATCTTCTTAAAGATTTAGCCAAAATTAGCGGTTATTCGACGTATACTTTGAAGTTTTATTTAAAACTTGGACTCTTGCGGGAAGTGGGGCGTAGTCCCGTAACAAATTTCCGTTATTTTGACGATTCTTGTCACGAGCGTCTTAAAAGAATCCGCGAGCTTCAAAAGAAAAAATTATCTTTAAAAGAAATCGATCAATATTTAAGAGAAAAGAATAAAAATTAATCCATGGAACGCTTTAAGAAAATATATTATCTCTTGGCCGCGGGCGTCATCCTGAATTTTCTCTCTATTCAGATCGTTTTGAGCCAACAAGAATCTATTCTTCCCAATAATCTAAGAGTAGATATTCTGGAGGTAAAAAATGCGGATTTATTAGGAGTCCTTGATTCCATTGCCATGAAAAGCGGTTTGAAGATCATCGTCAATCCCCAAATCGAGGGGAAGGTAACTATTTATCTTAAAAATGTTAATGCTGATGACGTTTTGCGCATCATCCTTGAGGCTAATGGATTAGCCTTTTATGAATTTGACGCGGATGACGCGAAGAGTCAAGAAATCATTGCCGCGGAACGGACTGAAGGTAAAATTATTTTAGGAGAACTCAAAGAAGAAGCCGCCATAAAACAGCCCGCGATAGAGGTCATGACTGCCCAGGAATTTGAATTTCAGTTTGGTTCTTCTTTCGGCCAAAAAATTCAAACGAGAATCATTCCTCTTGTTTACTCAAAACCGGAAGATATCGTTAAAATTCTCGATCAGATGAAAAGTCCTTCCGGAAAGATTATTTACAATGAACAAACCAGCACGCTTGTCTTGATAGACGCTCCGGACAAAGTAGAAACGATGGCTGAGGTCGTGAAAGAATGGGACGCCCCTTTGACAACCAAAAAGTTTAACCTCGCATACGCTAAGGCTTTGGATATTCTGCCTTATGTCAAAGAGGCTTTGGATAAGGTTTCCGGGAAGGTTGAATTAGAGACGAATACCAATGCCCTGATTGTCACGGATCAGCCCCTGCGTCTTAAAGAAATAGAAGATCTTATTAAGGCGTTAGACACCGAGGAAAAGCAGATTTTAATCGAAGTAAAAATTTTAAAAATTATTTTAAGCGATGAACATCAAGAAGGCATTGATTGGGAAGCCATTGTGTCTCATTATCAGAGTTTAAAAATGAATACCCCTTTTCCCCCTCATCCAGAGAATAAAGATCAAGCGGTTCATCAGAATTTTAACGTATCTGCTAAAAAGGTTGAGGAGGCTGCTGAAGATTTAAGCTTAGGGACAATCTCAGAGGAGGATTATCCTGTTTTATTAGACGCGCTTGATACCGTCGGCGATATTCAGATTATTTCTAACATGAAATTGTCAACTTTAAATAATAAATCGGTTGAATTGTTGGTCAAGACCGTTGGTTACCAGTCGCCGGATAAAACGCAGGGAAAAATCGCGTCGGGAATGGAAGGGAAGGAAGACATGAAATTCAAAATTCTTCCTTTGATTAATAAAGATAAAATGATGACGTTAACGATCCATCCCAACGGAATTTTATCGACAGAGAAAGAGAGCGAGAATTTTAATCAAGTAAACGTCAAGGTCCCGGAAGGATCAACGGTTGTGATTGGTGGGCTGTTTAAAGAAACAATGGTTGAATTAAAAGAAAAAATTCCTTTGTTAGGGGATATCCCGATTCTTGGCCTCGCTTTTAGGCATCAAGGGCCGCGTCCTCGGAAAGCCGAAATAATAGTTTTTTTAACGCCAAAATTAACTATTCACAAATAAAAAAATAATGAAAGTGAGAAAGTATTCAACCCCAAAAGTTTTATTTTTCATCTGTCTTTTTTTTATTGTCAATGGCTGCGCCACGACACAAAAGCGTCAGGGGGGCGGTCGCCAGGAGATGTCGTTCAAAGAGCTATGCGCCGAGCAAGACATCAGTTGTCATTGGGATACGGTAAGCCAGATTGTATGGATAACCGCCTCTCATTTTAAGGCGCAAGTTTTAATGGACAGTCAGTTGGGTTTGATAGATGGCGAAAAAGTTATTTTGAGCGCCCCTGTGAAAATAAGAAGAAGTATCGTTATTGTCCCGTTTGATTTCCAACGTAAATTAATGGAAAAAATAGCTAAAGAATCGCGGGAAATCAAAGAATATCCCATCAAGAAAATTAGAGAAATTATCATTGACGCCGGGCATGGAGGCAAAGACCCCGGGGCTATCGGCAGCGCGGGGACCGAGGAAAAAGAGATTGTTTTAGACGTCGCGAAAAGATTAAAGAGAATGTTAGAAGATTACGGTATTAAAGTAAAAATGACGCGCTCCACGGATGAATTTATCTCTCTGCAAGAACGCACCGAGATAGCCAGCCGATCTAAAGCGGATTTTTTTGTTAGTATCCACGCCAACTCGAGTCCGGAAAGAAGCGCGCAAGGCATAGAAGTTTTTGCGTTGAGAGATTTAGGTTATTTAGAGAAAGACGAAGCGCAGCGCAGAGGCAATCACCGTCTTTTATTTAATCAATTAGCGATGAAAAAATATCACGCGGATTTGGAAGAAATTTTGTCTGATTTATTGTATCACTGTAAGCAGGAAGAATCCCCCTTGTTAGCGAATTGTGTCGTTGAAGGAACATCGCAGTACGCGAAGATCAAAAATAGGGGTCTTAAAAATGCTCGATTTTATGTTTTAAGGAATACTTTAATCCCGTCGGTTTTAGTCGAAGTAGGATTCCTTTCTAATCCTCAGGAGGAAAAACTTCTTAAAACCAGTCTTCATCGGCAGAAAATAGCTTTAGGGCTGGCCAAAAGTATTTTGGAATACGCGAGCCATTAAACTTTTTTAATTCTTATGTTTAACCAAAATTGTCATCACGCGATCGGTGTTTTTGATTCAGGATTAGGGGGCTTAACCGTTGTTAAGGAATTGATGCGTCAATTGCCTTCCGAAGATATTGTTTATTACGGAGACACAGCGCGTGTTCCTTACGGAATGAAATCCAAAGAATCGATCGTCCGTTTTTCTAAAGAAAATACGCGAGCGCTTTTAAAGCATAAAGTTAAAATGGTGGTTGTCGCCTGCAATTCTTCGTCCAGCTATGCCTTGACAACATTGAAGAGAAATTTTTCTCTGCCCATTGTAGGTGTTATTCATGCCGGCGCTAAAAAGGCTGTTCAGATGACCAAAAATCGTCGCGTAGGCGTGATGGCCACCGCAGCGACAATCAACAGCCAGGAATATGAAAAGACTATTCATTGGTATGATGTTTCCGTAAAAGTTTTTAACCAGGCTTGTCCCTTGCTTGTGCCATTAGTGGAAGAAGGCTGGCTTGATCGAGAAGTGACTTTGAAGATTGTTGCCCAATATTTGTCTTCTTTAAAAAAGGCTAAGATTGACACGCTGATTTTGGGATGCACGCATTATCCTCTTTTAAAAGAAATTATCAAAAAAGTAATGGGCAAAGGTGTTGTTTTGATCGACTCAGCGCAAGAAATAGCTTTAGAGGTTAAGCAAATATTGGCAGAGACGCAAATAATGAATACATTAAAGAGGAAACCAAAATATCAATTCTTGGTTACGGATCGCGCCCAGGCCTTTGAAAGAGTAGCTAAAAATTTTTTGGGATATCCGATTAAGATGAAAGTGGAGTCGAATCATGTTTGAGTTATCCGTTAAGGGGGAAATCGCTTCCGCGCATTTTTTGCGCGGTTACGAGGGCAAATGTAAAAATCTCCATGGTCATAACTGGAAGGTGGAGGTGGCCATCTTAGGTCAACAGCTGGACAATGTTGGGATGGTCGCGGATTTCGCTATCTTGAAAAAGAAGTTAAAAGATTTCCTTTTTAATTTGGATCATGTTTGCTTGAATGATTTAGAGTATTTCAAGCAAGCGAATCCCACGTCGGAAAACATCGCTAAATATATTTATGAAAATTTTTCTAAACTCATCGCGCCCCTTTCCATCAAGCGCGTGCAAGTTTGGGAATCAGAGAGTTCGTCAGTTGTTTATTATGAATAGGCGCGCGGTTATTTTATTGTCTGGCGGCTTGGATTCCGCCACAACGCTTTATCTCGCTAAGAAAAATGGTTTTCAGGCCCATTGTTTAATTTTTGATTATGGGCAAAGACATCGCAGGGAAATTATCCAAGCTAAGAAAATAGCCCAACAGAATCGTTGCCCATTTAAAATAGTTAAAATCAGTCTTCCCTGGAAGGGGTCGGCTTTATTGGATAAAAGCATTTCTTTGCCTCATCGAACAACGATTAACTTAAAAGAAATTCCCATAACATATGTCCCAGCGAGAAATATTATTTTTTTAAGTTTCGCGGCTTCTTACGCCGAGGCGATTCATGCTAACGCTATTTTTATTGGGGCCAACTCAATTGACTATTCCGGTTATCCTGATTGTCGGCCAGAATTTTTGAAATCTTTTGAGGTGAGCTTACAAAAGGGATTAAAGGCAGGCGTTCAAGGCAGGACAATAAAAATTTATGCCCCGTTAGTCAAGAAGACTAAAGCGCAAATTATTCGGTTGGGAAATAAATTAAGAGTTCCCTATTCATTAACATGGTCTTGCTACGCCGGAGGAAGAACCCCTTGCGGAAAATGTGACAGTTGTTTCCTGCGGCAAAAAGGATTTGAAGACGCGGGGTTAGGCGATCCATTGAGATTAAAATGAAGGCAAAAATTGTTGAAATTTTTTCATCCATTCAAGGCGAAGGAAAATACGCGGGAGTAAAACAGGTCTTTGTCCGCTTTTTTGAATGTCACATGCATTGCGTCTGGTGCGATACGCCTCATTCGATTGGAGATACAACGCGTCATTTCGAAGAGTACAGTCTTGATCAAATTGTAGGAAAAATTGACGAGTTAAGGAACGGATGTCATTCGGTAAGCCTCACCGGCGGAGAACCTCTTCTGCAAAAAGATTTCATTAAAGAGTTGCTGCCCTTTTTAAAGGAAAGAGGCCTGCCTGCTTATTTGGAGACAAACGGTATTCTTTACAAGGAATTAAGCGATATTATTGATGAGATTGATATTGTGGCCATGGATTTTAAACTTCCAAGCTCGACGGAGTGTCATCCTTATTGGAAAGAGCACGAGGAATTTTTGCGCGTAGCCCTTCAAAAAGAGTTGTTTATCAAAGCGGTCATTACCAGTGATACAAAAGAGGAGGATATAAACAGATCAATGGATTTAATAGCCTCTTTTGATCCCAATATCCTTTTTATCCTGCAACCCAATTATCTAGAGATGAAAAATGGTGTCGTTAAAAAATGCTTAAAGTTCCAGGAGGACTGTTCCAAACGCCTTAACAATGTTCGTATTTTACCTCAAGTGCACAAATTTATGAAACTGCGATAGGGAGGTAACTGATGTCATTTAACCCAAAATATACCATTACTCCAAAGATCAACAAGGCGCTCGTGGAGATTGAGCGGGTGCGGGGGTTCCTGGATGCGGTAAAGCTCAAGGATGACTGGATCGCTGATATGCAGAAAAAGGCGCTTATCCTTGAGTCGCACCATTCCACGCATATTGAAGGCACAGCCCTAAGTCTTGAGCAGGCCAAGAGCATCTTGGAAGGTGGAAAGGTCAAGGGCATCAGCCGTGATGATGAAAGAGAACTTTTGAATTATAAGAAGGCAATGGATTTTATTTCAAAGTATCTCGGCAAGGATGATCCTGTTAATGAAGGTATTGTTCGGGAGCTTCACAAGATTCTCGTTCAAGGCGTCCGTGGCGATAACGCGGACCCGGGCAATTACCGCAAGATACAAAATTATGTCGTCAATTCCCGCACACGTGAGGTCGTTTATACTCCGCCCGCGCCTTTAGATGTTCCGCCCCTCATGCGGGAGTTTACGCAGTGGATAAGTAAGCCCGAGGATGTATCGCCTATCCTTGTCGCCGGTATCGCTCAATTTCAATTTGTGCATATTCATCCGTTTATTGACGGTAACGGTAGAACGGCTCGGCTTCTTTCAACGCTCATTCTCTACAAAACCGGTTATGATTTTAAACGGCTCTTTACTATTTCGGAATATTACGATAAAGACCGGCCGAGCTATTATCGGGCCATTCAGTCTGTGCGAAATAACAACCTGGAGATGACCACGTGGCTTGAATATTTCGTTGACGGCCTGCGTTCGCAAATGGAAGAAATCAACGAGAAAGGTAAAAGGGTTATTGTTTCCGAGAAAATCGTCAAGGGGCTTTCGAGGCATAGTTTGAATTTACGGCAGGAAAAGATTATCCGTTTTCTGGTTATTAACGATCGCATAGATAATGATCAATCCCAAAAGCTCTGCGGAAGTATCCGGCGAACAGCGACAAGGGATTTGGCGTCACTTGTTCAAAAAGGACTTGTTGAGATGAAGGGCGAGCTTAAAGGCGCCTATTACGTATTATCATCAACCGTGTCGAAAATATAGGACATTATAGGACATCGATATAGGACATTTTGCTGTGACACGCTTAAGGGATAATGTGGGACATGATAAAATGATCAAAAAGAAAACATCAAACTACGAAGGTTTGCAAGCCAAGATACGTTCTTTCAAAACGCCCGATATTGAGGTTTGGGAAAATCAATATAAAAATCGAGAATACACGATCCATTTGAGTTGTCCCGAATGCACGTGTATTTGTCCCAAAACAGGACTGCCTGATTTCGCGACCGTTAATGTTGCCTATGGCCCGGATAAATTTTGTCTTGAATTAAAATCATTTAAAATGTATATTATTGCCTTTCGTGACGTTGGGATTTTTCACGAACATCTGGTGAATAAAATTTTAGATGATATTATAAAAGCGTGCCGTCCGCGTTGGGCCAAAGTGGAAGGGATTGTGAGCCCTCGGGGAGGGATTGCAACGACGGTAGTGGCGGAATATTCCAGGAGGGATAAAGTATGACGCGTATCGATGGCCGAACATCGGATAAATTGCGAGAAATTAAAATTACCAAAAATTACATTAAGCATGCTGAAGGATCGTGCCTTATTGAATGCGGGGAAACGAAGGTCATTTGCACGGCGAGCATTGAAGAAAACGTACCTCCTTTTTTAAAAAATACGGGAACGGGATGGGTCACCGCTGAATATGGAATGTTGCCGCGTTCCTGCGTGACAAGAATACAGAGAGAAAAAACATCGGGGCGCACGATGGAGATTCAAAGATTGATTGGCCGATCTCTGCGCGCGGTTATCGACACAGGGAAATTGGGCGAGAGAACTGTCAAAATTGATTGCGACGTGATTCAGGCGGATGGCGGGACGCGGACAACGTCCATCACGGGAGGTTTTATCGCTCTGGGGCTGGCATTGATGAAAATAAGAAAGCAAGGTTTGATCAAGCAGCTGCCTTTGACTGATTATGTGGCGGCCGTCAGTGTCGGTATTTTTCAGGAAAAATTACTTCTTGATTTAAATTATGAAGAAGATTCCAAGGCTGACATGGATATGAACGTGGTCATGGTGGGTCAAGGCAAATTTGTGGAAATTCAGGGGACGGCGGAACACAACCCTTTTTCCAAACATCAAATGGATCAATTGTTGGAATTAGCCAAGAGCGGGATTGATCATTTATTTGAAATTCAAAGAGAAAATTTAAAAGAATTAGGATTGTAAAGAAATAGAGAGGAAGAGAGCATCCCCATGCAAGAATTAATTATCGCGACAAAAAATGAAGGAAAATTAAAAGAAATCAGAGATCTGCTTAAAGATTCAGGATTGAAAATTACTTCTTTACGGGATTATCCAGATAGTCCTTCCATTGAAGAAGACGGCAAGACGTTCACCCAAAACGCGATTAAGAAGGCCGCTACGATTGCCCTGTACACGAAGAAATTAACATTAGGCGAAGATTCCGGGCTGGAAGTCAAGGTTCTTAAAAATAGGCCGGGCGTCTATTCTTCTCGTTTTTCTGGGGAAGGCGCCACGGACAAGAAGAACAATTTAAAATTACTTAAAGAATTGCGAGGCCTACCGTTTAAAAAACGTCAAGCGCGATACCGTTGTTGCGCCGCTTTAGTTGATGGACAGGGCATTGTAAAAATTGTTAGCGGAAGCTGCGAAGGATTCATTGCTTTGCGTTCCAAGGGTAAAAATGGTTTTGGATATGACCCTCTTTTTTTAGTCCCCGCGCACAATAAAACTTTTGGTGAGCTTGATTTGTCCATTAAGCAAAAGATCAGCCACCGCGCCAAAGCCCTGCGCAAGATAAAAAAAACGCTAGAACACCTCATCAAATATCCCTTTTAACCCTTCCATCAAATATTCGGTTGTATTTTTTATGGCCTTCATCGGAGAAAGGATTGGCCTTGATTTAGGGTTATCGATGGTCCCCATGACTTCGATGGCGATGATTCCCCCTAGGAGGGATGTTGTTCCTTTTTTTAAGGAGGGGGATTTTAATATGGCTATTTCGCTAAATTGAGGCGTGACATTAAAGTGTAAATTTTGGTCAAAATCGAGCCACCCTTTGCCATGAAGAGTAATGGGTTGACTGATGACTTCCGCGTCTTCCGTCAAAATTTTTTTATTGCGGATCATAAAGGACGCCTGTCCATCGGTGAACACGACATCTTTAAATTCTTCTATCATCACAAGGCTAAGAATCCCTTCTAAAATTTTCCATTGATAAAGATTCCCTTCGTGGATGGCGAGCGATCCTTGTCCGGTTAATTGATTGAGATCACAAAGAGGACCATTGATCACAAGATTGCCCGATAATTTCCCTGCGAGATTTTTGGTCTCCAATTTTCTATCTTCCTTGAGTTTGGCTAGATCAAGGTTCGCTAAAATGAAATTGGCTTGAACGGGGAGAAGTTCATCGCGCAGTTGAGCGGAAAGCGTCAGGTCAAAAATTCCTTCATAAATCGAAGCGGCAATATGGCATTGATGGATGTATTGTTCTCTTTGGCCAAAGTCCACATTAAGATCTTTCAAAGAGAAATTCATGAAAGAAATTCGCGGTGATTGAGCTTTAAAAGTTAATTCCCAGTCGCGCCAATCCTTTATTCGGCCTCTCCATAATCCTTCTAAGACAAGAGTTCCTTCTGGTTTGGTGGAATCCAATTTATCCTGCCACTGAGTTAAGAATTCATCCGAAGCCCATTCTTTAATTATACCGGGCACTTCTTTTAAATCGAGAGAAAGTGACGCGCGCAGGTCGCAATCGGGATCTTTGTCTTTGAAAAGATGGACGTCGCCTTTGACGTCAAAAGAATTATTTAAATAATTCCCATTTAAATGAATAATTTGGAACGCGTTGTTGAGAATATTAATCTGTGTTTCAAGTTTGATTTTAGAAGAGAGGAGAGCTGTTTTCAGCACGGGACGTGAAAAATTATTTAATTCTCCGTTAAGCGTGTATATTTCATCTTTGAATGTCGCTTGGATGTTTTCCCAGCGAACAAGATTGGCGGCATAACTGACGCGTCCGGAGATATTCGTCAGAGATTGTTCTAAATTTGGCGTTTCCAATGTTGTGTACTTTAAAATGGCCGCGGCAAGATTAACAGAACCATTGTATTGCAGGGAAGAGGGGATTTGCGGGGAATAGGAAATATTTATTTCTCCCGTCGAGTCGCCTTGGAATTTTATTCGCGGATTAATAGAGACAGCCCCTTCTTTTATTTCAAATTGACTTTGAATATCTAATTTCCCTTCTTGGGTGGTCAGGACTAAAGGGCAAGTGAAGGTGTTGACATGGACAGACTTTTCTTTGTCTAAGTTAAGATTAAAATGATCAACGACAATATCCCCTAAAATTTTTAAAGTATTGTCTTTAATGGTTAAGGCAATATTCTCCGCGGAAATATTGCCTCGCGCGGAGGCGTCTTGGTCAAATTGGGCGTGAGCGTTGTTGATGGTTAGATGACCTTGAAGCAGGAATTCTTCGGGGGTGAGTGTTGCCGTATCAATGGAAGCGGTTATATCAGACTGAATTTTTAAGTGCTCTCCTTGTAAAAAATAACCATTTTTTATTTCTATTTGAGATTGAAGAGTAAAAAATTTTTCTCCCGTCCAATTTAATTTAAAAGAAGGCGCCTTAACCTCAGCGCTCAGCTCCTGGTCTGACCCTAGAGAGAGAAGAGCTTTTTTGATTTCCAGGTCTCCTTCTAAAGTGCCTTGCTTGGCTCCATCAAGATTAAAAAGGAAATTGTTGGCTTGGATGTCTCCGCGAACAGTTTTTTGGTTCGGGAGGAGTAAGAATGCATTTTCAATAAGACAGTCTCCTTTAATCCTGAAATCAGTAAAGTCGTATTCCAGATGAAGATTAGCGCTCGCGAGTACTCCGTCCTGAACAGAAAAATTAAAGGAGGGGAAGAGCCGAGAAATGTATTGAGCGAGATGAATTTTTTGCAGCGAAATTTGGGAAGAAATTTTTTTCTGGACAAGATCATAATTCCCTTCAAAGGAAAGCGAAGATCCTTTGGCAGGGATTTGACTGTACCCTTTAAATTTAATATTTTTATTCAAGGAAAGATTAATCTCCGTGTTAATCATTTCCAATGATTCAAAGAATTCTGGGGTGGTCGTTTTATCTCTGTAATCAATTTTGCCGTCTTTAATAACGAGTTTAAATAAATAGAGCTTAAATGGATTTTTTTGTTGTTGCGTGTTGGCCGTCTGAGCGAGAAGGTCGGAAAAATTCCACTGTGCGACGTTTTCTTTAGCCACGTAAATAGAGGGATGGCTTAATTTTAATGAAGGGATGATCACGGCTTTTTCCTTGAAGAGAGGAGCGAGGAGAATATTAAAATTGGCTTCGTCGATTTTTATGAAGAGCTGTTCTTTTGTTTCTTGTTCCCATACGCTGATATCGCGGAGGGTAAATCCTTGAATGGGTTTGAAATGGATTTCTTCAATAGACACGGGGCGCCCAAAGATAGCTGTTGCTTTCTCTTCAATGATGTGTTTTAATTTGACGGGAAAGAAGATGTAATTAATATAAAAATAGAATAGAAAAACTAAGAAGCAGAAAAATATTAGCCAAAAAACTAATTTCTTTTTCATGGTCGTATTATATAGAATAAGGCGGGTTAGTTCAATGTTTCTTATCTTAGAATTTAAGGCGCCAGGGGTAATGTCAAATAAATTGTGTAAATTGGGATAAAAGTTTATCCTTCCAGTTAGTATTTAAACGAAAAAAGACAGCATAAATAATGCGTTGAAGGCTGTCGTTATTGTTAAAGCAAGACAT